>Ga0272446_1000045_pt1 | contig 146405 bp, 143 predicted proteins | sample YNPCB0061_FD_194587 | JGI IMG/M metagenome (GOLD analysis project Ga0272446, IMG submission 194587) | Hot spring microbial mat communities from Yellowstone National Park, WY, United States - YNP-CB-006-1 | ecosystem: Environmental > Aquatic > Thermal springs > Hot (42-90C) > Sediment | place... | reverse complement strand
TTGGATGAAGCGCTTAAGTCTTTGGAATCAGGGAAGGTTGATAAGTCAGCACTTGAGAAGACACTTGAGCAGTTGCGTAGCGAACTTAAAGAAACGAAAGAACAAGGTGAGCAAGCGATCGCTAAGCTTAAATCGAGCTATGAAGAGAAGCTTGGCGAGCAGACTGAACACGCAAGGGCAGAACTTGAGTTAGCGCGCAAGACGCATGAAGAAGCGCAGGTGCAATTGCAAGGTCGTTTGGATGAAGCGCTTAAGTCTTTGGAATCAGGGAAGGTTGATAAGTCAGCACTTGAGAAGACACTTGAGCAGTTGCGTAGCGAACTTAAAGAAACGAAAGAACAAGGTGAGCAAGCGATCGCTAAGCTTAAATCGAGCTATGAAGAGAAGCTTGGCGAGCAGACTGAACACGCAAGGGCAGAACTTGAGTTAGCGCGCAAGACGCATGAAGAAGCGCAGGTGCAATTCCAGAGGGAACTTGAAGAACAGCAGCGAATTATAGATGCGACCAAAGAGAGTGAGCAAAAACAAAAAGAATTAACTGAACAATATAAAAAAGAACTTCAAGAATTAAGAGAAACCTTAAGAAAAGCAGAGGAAGAAAAAAGGCGTCATGAAGAAGAGATGCTACGTCGTGAACAGGGAGTAAGCGAGCGGGAAATCGAGGTAAAGCATCGTGAAGATGAAGTTACTCGACGAGAAGAAAGGGCGAATGATTGGGAAGAGGAGCTTCGGGATCATACTGAAAAAGTTTCTCAGCGCGAAGAAGAGGTGGAACAACGAATTCGCGAAATTGACCTTCGTGAAGAAGAAATGCGACGACGGGAGGAAGAGTTAATTCATCGAGAAGATGAATTAAGACGTCATGAAAAAGATCTAGCTGAACGAGAAGAAGATCTAGTTGAACGTGAAGAAGATCTAGTTGAACGTGAAGAAGACCTTCGTAGACAAGCACAAAGACTAGCTGATGATCTTGATCCAAGACTTGCTGCTCAAAGAAGGGTACTTGCTGCTCTGCTGGACATCATCTCAAAAAGCAAAGATGACGATTTACTTGAGAAAATCCGTGATGCAGAAAGCAATGAGGAGTTGGAAGATGCAGGGCTTAAACCTAAGTTGGTAAGGTCTTTAGAAGAAGAGGACGCTTACCGAATGCTTATTGCTCCGGCGGAAGACAGACTTGAAGAATTACGCTTACAGAGAGAAGCTAAAAAAGCACGACTGTTAGATCCTGCGCAATATCGAGATGCTTTACGTGAAGATGTAAGAGAATTAAAGAAAGCGATAAGTAACCTGAAGGATATTATTGCGATTGATAAAAATACTCAATCGGATTTAAGAGCATTGGCGGGATTGTCGCCTATTCACTTGTTTAATCCGGGATTTCAGGCGGCGGCTAAGAAGCATGCGGACGAATTGGGCGGCTATTATGAGAATTTAGCGAAAAACTGCACCACTCTGGTCGAATATCTGAGGGTCTTACGCGCTGACATAAAGGATAAACTGGCTAGCCTTCCCTCTGATCATGATTTAGAACCCTTAGATTTAACTCAAAAACAAGCGATTCAAAAAAGACGGGATCAACTAAACCAAATATTGGATAAAATTCAGCCTGAATTAGATCTTCATGAGCCTCTGCAAAAGAAATTTTATGGGGATCGCAAAGCAAAAAATCCGCTTTTGCAGCAAGGTATTTTAAAAACAATAAAACAGGCGAGGTCGGGGCAATTTAATCTTAAATTTACAACGTTCTCAAGCGATTACGAAGATTTCGATTTAGAGCAGAAAGAGACTTTCTTTAAAGAAGATTTTGTGCCGAAGGCAAAAGATAAGAAAGCGACTTCTGTAATGGTTCAGGATAACTTAAGTAACAATTACTATCGTACTGTTTATGCATTAAAACAAGGCAAAGGCCGCTTGCACACGATTAATCCTGATAAACCGAAAGTGGTAGGAACATTTACCGAGGAACAGCAACAAGCAAGTATGGATAGCCATGCTTATAAGAAGCCTAACCCCACAACGCATACCCCGATCGTTAAATTTACAGTAGCCAAATTTCCAGAGGGGGATGATAATGATCCGGAAGTGGTAACAGGTCGTGTTCAATTTGCTATTGGTATTGCGAGCGAATTGTTATCCCGTTACGATACGCCTCCTACCAAAGCAAATCCTATTCCTTTAGACGGCAGTGATCCACTGCAACTAAAGTATATTTGGACTGCATTAATCGTACTTGGGCAAGAGATGCCTGATATGAAATTCGATCGTCATGCGATTAAAGTGCTTGATCGTACCGCTTTTGATCCTAAACATGGCGAATTAGTCAAACGCTTTTTTGGTAAGTTTGGTAATTACACGTTCGCTGAAAAGTCTCATTTTGCTACGCGTTTCAAAACTCAGCCTGCACTTAGAGATTATATTGCGGCGGCTAAAGAGGCAATGACTAATAAGTTCGGTCATCAAGAGGCTAGAGAAGAAGCGAAGAAGGTTTTAGAGAGAGCGAATCAAACCTTTTTTGCACCGGAGTCAAAACGAACGGTTGAAAAGATCGAGAGTGCATTAGACAAGGGTATTCCTAGATCACATTGATAAAATCAAAGGAAGTTATTTAATCCCCCTCTCCCTAACCCTCTCCCCCAAACTTTGTGCGGGGGAGAGGGGAAAGGTTTTTTCTGATTTTTTTCTCCGTACTTTGTACGTAGGAGCAGAGAATTCCCCCCTCTCCCTAACCCTCTCCCCCGCACTTTGTGCAGGGGAGAGGGGAAAGGTTTTTTCTGATTTTTTTCTCCGTACTTTGTACGTGGGAGGAGAGAAGTTCCCCCCTCTCCCTAACCCTCTCCCCCACACTTTGTGCGGGGGAGAGTAGGGGAGAGGGGAGTTCACTTGTTCATGGAGAATAAACTTTAAATTTGGAGATTACTCAGCTAATCCCACACTTGTTTTCAATATTTGGTTCGGTTAGACCCTGCATGATAACTTCGAGAACCGATGTAGTTTGTTGCAACACATCGTGGTTCCAAAAACGTAATACCTTAAACCCGTGTGCATTTAGCCAGGTTGTACGTGCTATGTCATATTTTTTGCTCTCTAGATGCTGGCCGCCGTCCAATTCAATAATCAGGCGCTTTTCTAAGCAGACAAAATCAACGATGTATGTTCCTATTGGTACCTGCCGCTTGAATTTGTAACCAAGTCGTTTTGCTCGAAGATAATACCAAAGATGCTTTTCAGCATCAGTGCTTTGTTGTCGTAACTGTTTTGCACGTTGTCTTAATGTAGATTTGTCCACTTCTTTCATACCATCCTTTGTCGCGAGAGTGGTTATATTACTACTCAAATTCCTTATATAGGAGGGGTTGCGAGTGAACCAAACTAATGGAACGATGCTTAAGCGAGTTAACAAATTGACAAGCCTCCCACTGGTCACCCAAAATGGGAGGAAGAATAATTCAAAGCGATCAGTTCATGGAATACAAAGACTACTACAAAATAATGGGGCTTGAGCGAGGGGCAAGCCAGGACGAAATCAAGCGAGCCTATCGTAAATTAGCCCGCAAGTATCATCCCGATGTAAGCAAGGAAGAGAATGCCGAAGCCAAATTTAAAGAATTAGGTGAGGCTTATGAAGTGCTCCGTGATCCTGAAAAACGGGCGAAATATGATCGTTATGGCCAATATTGGAAGGAACAGGAACAAGCAGGTTACCGCCCTCAGGGAGAGAAAGCTTATCAGAATTACCAGTTTTTCGATGAAGAGAACGCCACTGATTTCCAAGATTTTCTTGATAGTATTTTGCGTCAGCGCTCCGGTTTCCAATCCAGCACTTCTTACAATCAAGGTCAGGATATTCACGCAAAACTCACGATCAGTTTAGAAGACAGTTTTTTGGGTGCAGAAAAAACACTGAAGCTTCAAATTCCAGTATTCGATAGCCGAGGCCATGTGCAATATCACGAACGCTCAGTTCGTGTCAAAATCCCTAAAGGGATTGGTGATAAACAACAAATTCGATTAAAAGGCCAAGGAGGCAAGGGGCTTCATCATCAGGCAGGGGATTTATATATTGAAATTAATATAAGCCCTCATCACCTATTCACTCTGCATAATAAAGACATCCAGCTGCGAGTTCCAGTAACACCGTGGGAAGCGGCTCTTGGTTCAACAATTCAAGTTCCTACGCTTGCTGGTGCGGTGAATTTAAAAATTCCAAAACTTTCACAAACGGGTAAACAAATGCGGTTGAAAGGCAGAGGATTGCCAGGTAATCCACCTGGAGATCAATATGTTGTTCTGGAAATTGTGATTCCTCAGGTTGAGAATCCTCAAGCAGATAAATTGTATGAGCAACTCGCAAACACCATTCACTTTAATCCACGGGAAAAATTAGGAGTGAGCAAATGACTGAGCAGGAAAAAAGGTCCACTGCAACGGAATGTGAAGAATGGTTTTTTTTATCATTAGCTGAAGTCACTTCCTCATTCGGCGTTTCTAAGGAAACAGTGATTGAAATTATCAATGAAGGAATTGTACCGGCACAAAAGGATGAGAATGACGAGTGGCGGTTTGATAATGAGTCAGTGCGGCGAATTCGTATGGTCCTGCGATTAAATCGCGATTTAGGGGTAAATTTAGCGGGTGCAGCTTTGGCTCTTGAGTTACTCAAAGAGATTGACCGTTTGCGTGCTATGTTGGGGAGCAAAGGATAACACAAGGGTTTGTTTATGCTAAATGTCAAATTGACTGTTGAGAAGAGTCCGAGCGATGCGGACAATGCAATTTTGCGAAAGGGAATAATGGAGTTTAATGTAAATTGTCTTCATGAAAGAGGGAGTCAGTTCAGTGTTTTTGCTCGCGACGACCAAAATAAAATTATCGGAGGGGCATTAATTTGGCAACATAGTGATGCACTTTATATCGACGTCTTATGGATTGAGAGTGAGTTCCGTAAAAAATTGATTGGTAGCCGTTTAATAGAGCAAATTATTGAGCAGGCTAGAATTAAACAGTTAAGCAAGATATTTGTCGACACTTTTGATTTTCAGGCGCTTGATTTTTATAAACGACATGGTTTCCATGAAATCGGCCGCATCGAGAAGTACCTCTTAGGGCATGATCGAATTTACTTAAAAAAAGAAATGGTGGATTAATTAAATACAGAAATATTTAATTTTGTGCTCAAAGTTGCACTTTTAATTAGAAATTCAAGTTAAGTCGTGTTATGGTGGCGCAGCGAATCCAAATTAGAGGGGAAAAGATGAAAAAATATTATTTAAATGGGTTAATCGGATTTTGTCTGGCTATTTTAGTGGGATGTCAGTCATTGACGCACGAAAATTTTTTTAGAGTAGGTCCATCGGATGAAACTATCACGACTTCAGTGCAGTCTGCATTCTCTAATAATCCTGACCTTTCGGCACAACGCATTCACGTTGAGACTCATAAAGGGACTGTCGTGTTAAGTGGCTATGTTAAAACCATCCGCCAAAGCGATACGGCAGGGGATATCGCTGGAAAAATTTCTGGCGTGAAGTCGGTGCAAAATGAGCTTATTGTGAGGAAGTAGTCTTACTTACTTTATAATGTGTTTCATCTTTCAATTATGACCTGTCAACGCCTTGCGAATTGTTCGTGGGGCGTATGGAAATGCTCAGAACCCTTTTCCATTTAGGGTGAAAATGGCAAATTGCCACCTCGTTCGCTAAAAGCCAATTGTCCAAATTTCAATAAAATTGCCTAATCCACAAAAAAGATTTATTCAAAACTACTTCTGTGTTAAGAATATAAGCCTCCGCTTGAGGCACAACATACTCTTTGGGAAATTAATTTTTTATTGAAATAAGGAAATTGCTATGTCTAATCAAACTGCCAAGATTGTTCGTTTTCATGAAACTGGTGGTCCTGAAGTATTAAAACTAGAGAAGGAACCGTTACCTGAACCTGAAAAGGGGGAAGTGCGATTACGAGTGCATGCAATTGGTTTAAACCGAGCTGAGGTAATGTTTCGTCTTGGGCGTTATCTTGTTGAACCAAGGTTCCCCTCAAAAAATGGCTATGAAGCCTCCGGCGTCGTTGAAGCGGTGGGGCAAGGTGTCGATCAAGGTATGATTGGTAAAAAATTTAGTTCAATCCCTTGTTTTGACTTGGGCAAATATGGTGTGTATGGCGAAGTGGCGATTCTTCCGGCTTATGCACTCGCTTCTTTTCCTGAGACGCTTTCTTTTGCTGAAGCCACTTCTATTTGGATGCAATACATGACCGCTTATGGTGCGCTTGTGCATTATGGAAAGCTTGCCAAAGGGGATTTTGTCCTGATCACAGCAGCAAGTAGTAGTGTTGGCATCGCTGCGATTGAGATTGCACGTGCCGAAGGCGCGATAAGTATTGCAACAACAAGAACTCATAAGAAAAAAGCTGAATTACTTAAGCTGGGTGCAGATCATGTCATTGTTACTGACGAGGAAGATCTACCGACTCGTGTAAAAGAAATCACGCAAGGTAAAGGTGCGAGGATTATTTTTGATCCGATTGCAGGAAAGAGTATAGAAAAGCTTGCTGCTGCTGCTGCAGAGAAAGGGATCATTTTTGTTTACGGTAATTTGTCAAACGAACCTATGCCTTATCCTCTTTTCTCAGCTCTTGCAAAAGGGTTGTCAATTCGTGGTTATACTTTGTTCGAATTGAGCACTGTACCTGAATTGCGCGAAAAAGCACAGAAATACATTTTTGATCATATAAAAGACGGTACGTTCAAGCCAAAAATTGCGCGCACCTTTCAATTGGAGCAAATTGTAGAAGCACATCGTTTCATGGAGTCTAATGAACAAATTGGCAAAATTGTAGTAGCACTACAATAATTCAAAGAGGTCAAACTCGGCCCGAAATCGAGTTTGACAAAAAGCATAATTTTTATTCAAAAGGCGAGAGTGTAATAGATCAGGTCCCATGTTGGATGTGCCAAATAGGATCGTTTCCTGATGGGAGGCTGATCGATTACGCGAGAGTTAAGTTATTACGAGAGCAGTAGGTCATGAAAGTTATCCCACCTTATGTAGCAAACCATAGCATTGCTAAATTCCTTGCCAAAGTTGCAGTAAGGGCTTTGTATTTTGAAGCAAAAGCTTATCCTAAACCGGGATTGGTTAGTTTTATTGATTCAGGTGCCCACCAAGACTTGAATGGTGAAATTCTTTTTCGCAGCCTTTTTACCTTGCGCCATTATTTTTATCAGATTGCAAATCAGGGGTTAGAGCGAAAATCACTTGAAATTTTGGCGCATACTGCATTCAATGCCGAGCAACGCGTGTTGGAAAAAACGAAGGGAATCACTACCCATGGTGATGTAATTTTTTCGCTAGGGTTTATTTGTATTTCTGCAGCCAGATTGACTCAAGAAAATCTCTCGTTCACCCCTGCTAATCTTCATCATCAACTGCTAAATGATCGTCAAAGTGTTCTAGACGATCTCAATACCAGTGCATTTGCGCGCAAAGCATTTGAGGATATTGATGCCAAGCAAGTGACAATTAATGAATATGAGATGATTTTTCAATTATTGCCTGCACTTATCGCTTTATACAAAGAAACTAAATCCATTGATGCGATTTGCTTGTTTGCTTATTTGGAACTTTTGATAAGAATAGATGATAGTAATGTTCTTTTTCACAAAGGCAAGGTAGCCATGGACTATGCAAGAAAAATTGCTAGTGAGATATTGGCAATCGATTGTATTGAAACTCGATTTGTACAAGCTCAGGAAGCTCATTATTCATTTTCGCAAAAGGGAATAAGTCCCCGGGAAATTGCGAATTTGATTGTGATTTTATTGTTCTTAGGGCAATTATTTTGTGAACAATTGTTATGTCATTAACCGCTCAATGTTGAGGCAAACGATCGAGCGGTTTATTTCAAAAAGCACAGTTTCTGGAGCGAATTAGATACTGTAATCTGGTGCCCCACCTTTTTTATAAACAAGAACGGTTCGTTCAAATGACATAAAAATTTCTTTATGCTGGTTAATTCCTCTTGTCTCGACAGTAATTATTCCCTGAGTCGGCCTTGAAATAGATTCGCGTTTAGCCTTGATTTCAGTTTCTGCGTAAATGGTATCCCCTTCAAAAACCGGTTTTAGCAATTTAACCTTATCCCAGGCAAGATTAGCCACCACTTTTTTGGAAATGGTATTCACCGTCATTCCAGTGATGATGGCTAAAGTAAATGTGCTGTTTACTATGGGTTTTTTCCATTCAGTTTGCTCTGCATAATGAACATCGAAATGAAGTTGTGCGGTATTCATCGTTAGCAGGGTAAACCAGATATTATCGTTTTGGGTAATTGTCCTTCCAGGACGGTGTTCGATAATTTGTCCTACCGTAAAATCTTCGAAGTAAAAACCAAAATCTTCACGGAATCGATTATTGCCGAGAGAGAGGTAACTTGGGTTAGCCATTTCTATTCCTTTTGATGTTTTTTGCTAAATGAAGTAATTTCTGAGCGTGGTTATAGATAGGAACATCGATCATTTCCCCATCGTGCTGACAAGCTTTTCCTCCTGCCTGTTCAAAGAGGGCAATGATTTTTTTTGCTCTGTCAATTTGTTCTTCAGTGGGAGCGAACTGTTTTTTGATGGGTGCTATTTGTTTAGGATGAATAGCCAATTTCCCCTTGAAACCAAGTTCTTTAGCTTTTATTGTCTCTGCGATCAATTCCTTCTCATTGGCAAAATCGAAAAAAGGGGAGTCGATAGCGGGTATATGCGTTAGTGCTGCAGCCTGAATGAGTTGCAAGCGGGCAAATAATAAGGCTTCCCAACTCAAATGACAGCCAACATCAACCGCGTAATCAGCAGCGCCAAAGAAAAGTCCAGCGACAGGGGAATTAGTCACAATAGAGGTAAGTTGGTGGATCCCTTTGCTTGTCTCGATTAGGGCAAATAATTTAATTTTTCTCGCTTCCAGATGCAGCGTCTCATAAATAATGTTTAATTCTTCTGCACTTTCTGCTTTGGGATACATAATGGCGTCAAAAGAAAGATTGGTTTGTTTTAAAGCAAGCAAATCAGCCAAACCCGCATCACTGGTGATGTGATTTATTCGTACAATAATAGGTAGATTAGCATGCTCGTTATGCAATAAAAACTGCACGACGTTGTCCCTAGCCTGTTTTTTATCTTCAAGAGGCACAGCATCTTCAAGTTCCAGGATAAGGCCGTTGGCTTCAGAAACTAAAGCTTTGCTGAAACGCTCAGGTTTATTACCTGGAGTAAATAAGAGGGCAGGTGAAATTGATAAGTCCATTTAGTCCTCCTTAAATAAACCCTTGTTCTTTTGCTTGTTGCTGCAACTGATCTTGGAACGCGGGATGAGCAATTTTAATTAGTTGATGCGTTCTTTCAGTAGTCGATCGTCCCTTTAATTGAGCTATTCCATATTCTGTAACCACATAATCGATGTCAAGGCGTGTATCGGTGGCAATTGAAGAGAGTCTTGGTACAATTCGTGATAGGGTACCATTTTTTGCAGTTGAGCTGCTGGCAATAATTGTTTTTCCGCCTTCCGAGTAATGAACGCCACGAATAAAATCCAATTGTCCGCCTACACCGGAAAATTGATGGCCGATGAACTCAGCGTTCACCTGGCCGCTAAAATCAATTTCTATAAAGGCGTTGACAGAAGTCATTAGGTTATTTTGGCCAATAACATTTGGCTCGTTCACATAAGAAACAGGGAGGCAAACCATAGACGGATTAAGATGAATAAAATCATAAAGTTGCTTATCACCAACGGCAAAAGTAAATACGTTAACATAGGGATGTAGTTTTTTATTCGTATTCGTTACAACCCCTTTTTTGATTAGATCAATCATGCCGGTTGTCATTACTTCAGTGTGAATTCCAAGATTTTTATGGCCACTCAGCTGTTCACAAACGGCATTAGGCACTCCACCAATCCCCATTTGAATGGTCGCTCCATCGGGTATGAGGGAAGTAATATAGTGGCCAATTTGCTTGTCCAATTCACTGGCAGGTTTTGAAGATTCTTCCGGTAAAGCAGAGGTATGTTCAACCAACGCATCCACTTCGTTAATGTGAATTAAGGTAGAGCCAGCTGTCCTTGGCATATTTTCATTGACTTCAACAATGAGTTTGTCTGCATAGCGTGCCAACTCAATCGCGTAATCACCATTGATACCTAAATTAAAAAAACCATACTGATCCATTGGCGAAACAGTAACGATAAAAGCATCCAGTTGGGTTATCCCTTTTATGGTGCTTGGGTAGCGACTGAAGCTAACAGGGACAAAGTTAATGTATTTTTTGCCAAGGGTATAGCCCCGCTCTGCGAGTAAAACTTCCCCCTTTGACATCATGGATGAATAAGGTTTGATGATATGAAGTAAGTCTTCCTGGAAAATAGTATGTAAGGCAACTGAGCCACAGCGAAGATAATAGACTTTCACCTCTTGTAAATCTCCTGCTCTGGCCCGCTCTGCTAGAGCACGGCATAAAGCTGGAGGCGTCCCTGCCCGCATACCCATGGAAATAACGGCATGTTCGGGAATTAAATTGACGGCTTCTTCCGCAGAGCATCGCTTTTGTTGATATACGTTGTCGAAGTTCATTTTTTCATCCTTGTTCTTAGGCCTACCTTAATTTCCAAAAGTAAAGGTGTAAATTTCCACTCCCGGTTCTGTGGTTATAATCTGTAATAAGCCGCTAGTAAACTGCTTATTGTTGACAACTTCATAAATTGAATCCCTATTTACTAAAATGCTACTGTTCTTCACCTCTTTCCCTTGATTGTTAACCAGCGGTTTACCGTTTAAAAGAACCTGAACCCTAATGGGTTTTCCAGTAGGGTTACTCATCACCATGAACACCTTTCTCGCTTTAAAATGAATTTTTAGCGAAGCGTTTGAAGTGCCTGCAATAATTTTGTCCTCACTTACTTGCCATTCCCCTTGTAAAGCCCAGGCGTTAAGAGGGAGTTTTTCAGGAAAAGAGTAGTGTGCTATTTTGTCATGGATTAAATAAGGGCTTAAGCTTCTATCAGCACGTGCATAACCGAGATAAGTTTCAGGGGTTTCAAGATATGAATAGGATTGGGTTGCCGTTTGTTTTTCTTGAGGTAATGCATCAATTCCTAATAAAAAGCGAATATTATTTTCAGTAACATCATAAAGACCTTCACCAAAATGCTGATAGACAACTTCCCCCTGTTTATCAATCAAATAATGAGCAGGCCAATAATGATTATTATAATTACGCCAAGTTGTGAATTGGTTATCAAGGGCAACGGGATAAAGAATACCATCGCGTTTCACAGCGTTTCTTACGTTGTCTAAATTTTTTTCAAAAGCAAATTCAGGTGAGTGTACACCGATAATCACGAGCCCTTTGTTACGGTATTTGTGATACCAATCTTCCAAATAAGGCAATGTCCTGACACAGTTAATACAAGAGTAAGTCCAGAAATCAATAAGCACTACTTTTCCTTTTAATTCATTGATTTTCAGTGGAGGTGAATTAATCCAGGCCTCAATATCTTCAATTGCAGGGGCTTTATAAGGAATTAACAATCCGTCCACCAACGAAGTTGAGAGTTGAACCGTTGTTTCTGGTATCGTGAAAGAGGCAGAATAACCTTTTTCTTGGTAAATCATGTACCCTACGCTTGCAATAATAATAACACCTAAGATTTTGCGGAAAAGCAGGGCTTTTTGCTTAAAAAAACCGAAGGTATCAATCAATTTTCTCCCGTAAAAAGCCATAATAAACATTGGAACCGCTGCGCCTAAAGCAAAAGCAAGAAGCGTGAAAAAACTGATGATGGTTGTTTTTTGAATCACTGTCTGCACAATAACCGCAGCTAAAATAGGGCCGGCACAAGGAGTCCAAATAATGGATATCAAACCACCTAAAAAAAGTCCGCTGTAGAATCCTCCTTGAGGATTATTGACCGAGGGAAATGCTGATCCCACTTGAGAGAGGCGTTGGGTTAAGCGGCCAAATTTTTCACTCAAATAAGAAGATATCATGGTGAGGCCTAAAAGTAATAAAATAAGGTACGAGAGATGACGAACCGCATCCACATCAATCCCAGTGTATTGAACTAATTGACGCGAAAAAAAAGCAAACAAAGCAAAGGTGAGGGTAAAACCGCTAATTATTCCTAAGGGGCGTTGTTTAGAGCTGACAAGTGAACTTGCAAGTACAATAGGCAAAATGGGAAGGATGCAGGGCGAAATAATGAGTGCAAATCCTTCAATAAAGCCTAAAAGGATACTGATAAGATCAGATTGCATCGAGTTTCTCTTAATTCATCTATTTCTTAAGAATAGCAGCTTAGAAAGGAAGCATCTTTCGCCACGCTCGCAAATGAGCCAGCTGTTTATCCGCTCTCTCAAGATTGTGGCTCGGATTATCGGGTCTTAACTTAAATGGCATGATTCCGCACTACGAAAGCATTCGCCGTAAAATATCATCTTTATTAATAAAATGGTGCTTTAACGCAGCGAGAATGTGTAAGGCTATCGTGGCTATGAGTCCGTAACCAATCCAGCGGTGGAGTTCTTCGAAGAATTGTCTTTTTTCCTCGTTAGGGGCTACTAAATCAGGCATAGTGAGCAAACCGAAAAAAGAAGCAGGTAATCCAGCAGATGAAGTAATAAGCCATCCTGTGATGGGCATAGCGAACATAAACCCATAGAATGCCCAATGTACCGTTCTAGCGGCAATTTTCTCCCATAGGGGAAGCGATAAATTGGGGGTAATGTTGATAAGACGCCATGCGAGCCTGATAATAGCTAGTGCGAGTACCAGCAATCCATACTCTTTATGCCAACCGTAAAGTTTAAGCTTCTCCAGGCTGATTGGTAGTTCAACCATATACAAGCCTAAGATGAGTAATCCAATAATTAAAAAAGCAATAATCCAATGAAGTAGAATGGCTATTACACCAAAATGTGTGTCATTATTTTTAATTCGCATGAGTCCCTTCCTTTGTATTTCAGTCTAAATAGCTTCCTGGTCTACTAAGGACTGCTATACTATCTCTGCCAATAATCCTGATTGAATCCATCCTTTGAGTAGGGATGCTGCTCTCATCCCCACTTCTGATTCATCAAGCCATTCGCAAAGGCCTTCACATAATTCGCTGAATGTTGAGCCTTTTATTAACGCATCAAGTGCCCACGCTTCATCTTTGCCAAGAGAATAGAAGCGATTGATGTATTCGTTTCTCCACAAAACCCAGTGCATGATGCTGGAGTTTTTAGTGGGCGCTTCTGGGGATTGGTTATTGGCTACCGCTTCCCATATTTTTACCGTATTCCAGGCAAAATCCATGCGCTGAAGCGAAGCATGGGGTTTAAACCGGATATCAGGCCAGGTATTCTGGGGGATGACGGCCATTTGTTCTATTTGTAATACAGCATCGTCTGCAGCGTCAAAGCTAAGGGTCATTTTCCACTCAAATTCAGCTAATTCGGCTAAATAGGGTTCTCTGTGTTCTTTTAAATAATCCGCAAATCGATCGCCATACCAGCGGATCGAGCGGTAGGGTGAAGGGTGGTTAGCAATGTAGTTTTCCCCTAATTTATAAAATTCTTCCCTACCTAAATAATTTTCAAGAATAGGGAAATTTGAGCCTAGGGCTTCCAGTAAGCGATAGTGATAAGAATCAAGATAAATTGCTAGTCTTTGAGCTGTTGGAACTTTTTCTGTCGACACGATGGATTGTCCAATTTCCGCTTGACCTTTTAGCAAGTAAGCTTGGAACTGATTTTGTAAGCTAGGCAAATCGGTCATGCTGATAACTCTTTGTTATGTACTCGCTCCATGATTCTCCTCGCTTGATCTAATTCGATTAATAATTCGGTTAAAGGAGGAATTTTGTCATCTCGTTCAATCATTGTTGAAACACGGCCTAATTTTGTAATGGTTTCCGCATAAAGATCCCATACAGGTTGAATAATGGGAGCATCATGGGTATCGATAATGTAATGGCCATAATTCGAATGTCCTGCTAGATGAATTTGCATGATTCGTTCGGCAGGCACTCCATTTAAGTAATCAAGTGCATTGAACTCATGATTGATAGAACTTACATAGATATTATTCACATCGAGCAGAATATAGCAGTCAGCTTGTTGGGCAATTTCCGAAATAAATTCCCATTCAGTCATTTCTGACTGGGTAAATGTCAGATAACTCGAAACATTTTCGATAAGGATACGCTGGCCCAAATAATCTTGCACTTCTGTAATTCGTGAAACGATGTGTTTGATTGCTTCCTCAGTGTAGGGGATAGGCAGCAGATCATGCATATTTAAACCTTGGACACCGGTCCAGCATAAATGATCGGAAATCCATACAGGATCTACACGTTGTGCTAACGCTTTTAGATCTTTGAGGTAGTTCCGATCGAGCGGTTCGGTGCTGCCAATCGACAGGGAAACCCCATGCATAACCACAGGGTAGTTTTCACGAATTTGATCTAAAAAGTACAGTGGCTTACCGCCAGGAATTAAATAATTTTCGGTAAGGATCTCAAACCAATCTATGTTCGGTTTGTACAGCAAAATATCCTCATAGTGATCTGGCCTCAATCCTAAACCAAAACCCAGATAAGGTAATTTTAGCTGTTTTTTTGTCGTGTAGGTCATTTATCAGAATCCAGGTATGCCTAAAGCATACCTGGTACCATGTCTATTATTGAGATTGAGAGCCGCTGCTAGACTCGCTGCTGCTGCCAGCATTAGAAGCTTCAACAGTTCCACCAGCTTTTTCACATTGTTCTTTAGTCATTTGGGTTACACCTTGGCCTTTGCAAGAGTTTTGACCTTTGCAAGAGTTGGTAGCAGATTTGCAGCTGCCTTGTCCCTTACAAGCGTTAACGCCTTTGCAATTAACCATAGTAGAAGATGCATCAGAAGAAGATGCGTATACAGGTGCCATTGAAAACATTGCTGCAGCACCTAGTGCTAGTATTGTACCAGTCGCTTTTACCTTATTCATAGAAAAGTTCCTTTTTAGATTTTACCAAAAATTACGAAAGAGCTATAAGTCCTGGACTAATAGCTATCACAGTGTAGTTAGGAAAAATCGATGCTGTCAAGGAGATGGCATTGAATTTTTTATAATTTTTAGTTGCTCCATTAGGCTTGGCAGCAATTTGTTGAGTCGAAATGTCTTGATAGTATAGGTATAAGGCGTCTAGTCATAGATGTCGTTAATATCAACACAGTTTTGTGTTTTCCAGAGATCAATAATCAAATCATCCAGATAAGAGGGAAAAGGGTAGTATTTGTTTTCATACTGGTTTTCTAATAAAAGTTGGGCAGCCACATTGTGTGCATAAAAAACGGGATCGATATAATTCAACAAGGTTGGGTGCTTGAGAGAAAAATTAATAGCTATTTTATTGCAGAGTATTTTCTTAGTTTGAATTTGATCGCCAATCTCATCATAAGTGCCCATATTGGCAATGTAGGCCGATTGGCAATCACTTTGAGTGACAACTTGTGATAGGACGTTCGCTTTACCAGTCGCTGTGACGATACAAAATGCCTCTCTCACATGATTGCGGATTTGTGCGGCGTCACTAAAAGGTATGGTGATCAAACCAAGTTTTTTTGCTTGATTCAGTTGAATTTGGGATGATTCGATAACTGAGATATGAGGCGTTTCTCGCAAAAGATAACGCACAATTCCTTTACCCACTTTACCGAAACCAAAGATGACAAAAGATTTGTTAACTATCTCTTCACCGGTTAATTCTTTAATTGCTCTAACAAAACTCTCACCGGTACCGTACATCCCTTCCAATTTTTTTAAATTTGAGTCGTCAACATTGATAATGGGTAAATCAAGGGACATTCTTTTATACTTTTCGCCGCCGGTTTGCGTCAATTCAACAATACCTCGTAAAACTCGTACTTTTTCCATTTCTAAGGTTTCGGCACAGCAATCCAAGGCAATATCAAAATCACCTTGTACATCGCGATGAGATAAAATAACGTTTATTCCAGCCTGTCTAAGGGTGGAGAGGATTTTTTCTTCGGGAGGGACGGGTGTAAAGGCGGTATGGGTAACTGTGAGTTCAGCTCCAGCGGCAATCAAGGATTCTAATTTAACTAAAGTTTCATAAGTGAGGGGCGTATTGTGTAAAATCTTTATCCCTTTCAGGGGATTATTTCTTTGCCAATGCGCGGTCAACCTATCGAGCAATGCTGACCGTTTTTCTTGAAAAATTGTTTGATTGAAATCCTTAAGTAAAGCCAAATTAGGTTGCATAAAAAATTCACCTAAATCCTTGAAGTAAAATCATCCTAGGTAAGTTGGTGGATTTATGCAAGGAAATTCTAATTGATCCAATAGGCGAGTTTTTCCGAGGGTGCGATTAACTTTTTGTTTTCTGGTATAATTATATACAATGTGACTTATTATGAGGCGATTAAAATGACTGGTGAAAAAAAAGAAGAGCAAGTTAAAGATCAGGAAGAAAAGTCACGTGCTGCTGAGAACGCTTTAGCTGCTGAGTTATTGAAGAAAAAACAAACGCAACTCGTGGAAGAGCCTCCTAGAAAAGTTATATTAGATGGCAAAAAGAAAGGTGCTCAAAAAGAGGAAAATGATTTCTTAGATTTTTATAATAATTGGCTTAAAAAATACAAAAAGGACAATCCAGAATTTAAAGAAGAAGAAAATAAAGTTAGTATCGATCAGAATGGCTGTGGATGTATTAACTTCACGGATCCGAAAGCTGAAGAAGATTTTGTTAGGGAGTTAGCCAAAACAAAGACCAACGGTGTTATCACTGACAAAGGTATTCCAATTGCGACTTTTAGAAATGGTGATCTTATTGATCTTCGGACGCAAAAACCATTTCCAGAAGGAGGATATGCTCATCTTGTCAGTCAGCTCGATCAAGGAATCCCATACAGCAAGACTGAGATTAAATTACCCGAGGCTAGCCACGATATGGCCTCGACATCTTCAGGCGAGAGAAAGGAAAAAATGGCTGCCGATAATCAAGACAGCCTTGAGGAGCCTGATGAACCAAAAAAAGACTCTGGGCCTACCTATTGATAATGAGGCAGCTCAAGACAGGCTGACAGCATTGAAGAAAAAATTAAGGTATCCCATATGCCTCGATGGCGGCTTTCACTTGGGGTCTTTTGCCGATTGTTTTATACCATTGCATTAAATTAGGGAATTGTTTTGCGCTAATCGGTGTTTCGTAGAAATTTTCATAGCAATAAAGCCAGGGCCAAATAGCCATGTCGGCAATGGTGTAATCGGTACCACTGATATAGGGATGCTGTTCAAGTTGTTTGTCCATGACACCCATCAAACGCATTACTTCGTCAGCATAACGCTTTTGTGCATAAGGGATTTCTTCAGAGGCATAGCGGTGAAAATGACCGTATTGGCCAAACATAGGCCCAATATGCCCAACTTGGAAGTAGCACCATTTAAGCACATTAAACCGGGATTTTAGCTCTTCGGGCAAAAAGCGATGATGCTTTTCAGCCAAATATTGGAGAATGGCTACGCTTTCAAAAAGATAAAAATCCATTTCAGGGTCATAGATAACCGGAATCTTGTTATTGGGAGATATCCGTGAAAATTCAGGGGTAAATTGCTCTCCTTCGCGGATGTTGATCAATGTTATTTCGTACGGGACTTTTAATTCTTCAAGCATTATAGTGGGTTTAATTCCATTTGGAGTACCAAGAGAATAAAGTTTATACATTTTTACCATCCTTGGATCAGCATTTATCGAGAGATTATTCCTTACTATACCCAAGATCGTTATGAATAGGAATCCAGAGTTAACACTGCTCTCGATGAGATTTCAAAATAATTCTCTAAACCCCATGCGGTTTGATCCAACCCATCAAAAGTGCCAAAAAAAGAAATAGAAAGAGCGTCAGGGATAGAGCAATCCGCCAGGTTAGCGCTTTCACGGTGCGTTTGGTTTTACCCTCGTCACGAACGAGAAAGACAAGGCCGCTACCTAAGGCAAATAAAATAATCAACATGACAACAAAGATGATTGCTTTAGCGAACATTTGCTATACTCCCAAAACTATCAGGCTGGGTACTAAAAAAGATGGTCAGTGTAACCTGTTTTAATCGCTGTTTCACGCTAAATTGGCGTATAGCCATTCTTACTTTTTTGATGGTTTTATTTTTCGCTCGCTTGGGATTTTGGCAATTAGCGCGCGCCGAAGAAAAAAAACACATGTTGGCAACGCAAGCAACTTATGCCAAGCAAGCGCCTACCATTTGGAATGTAGGCATGAATCCACCTGCGCAATATCAGCAAATCAGGGTTAGGGGAAAGTACTTACCTCAGGTTTTTCTATTAGATAATCAGCATTACCAACATCAATTCGGTTACCATGTCTTGAGCCCTTTGATGTTAGACGGGAATAAGGTCGTGCTTATTGATCGCGGGTTTATTGCAGGTGAAATGAACCGGCAAGTATTACCAGAAATTATCGTGCCCACTGATTTAATGAATTTAACAGGCTATGCCTATTTTCCATCCGAAAAAAACTGGGTTCTAGGGCAAGCTTATGAGAAGCGGCAAGCGAAAATAACGATAATTGAGCGTATCGATACAAAAATGGTAGGTCAGATTTTGCATAAATCTGTTTATCCGTTTATCATTCGCCTCAACAAAGAGGCGGCTCAGGAATATGTGCGCGAGTGGTCCGTAGTAGCTATGCCTCCAGAGCGGCATTATGCCTATGCTTTACAATGGTTTGCTATGGCCTCTGTAATTTTAATCCTTTTTATTGCATTGAATTTGAAGAAAAAACATGACTAGGCGCAATTATTTAGTTCTGTTACTACTGGCTCTGCTTTTTGCAGCCCCAGGGATTACAGCTTATTTGTATTATCTTAATCCTCAATGGCTTGGTGCGAATACAACAAATAAGGGTAAGTTGTTGAATCCTCCCCTCTTACTTAGCAATGTTGTCGATGGAAGGGGTAAGTGGCGATTTGTTCTTTGGTACCCTCGAAACTGTGACGCTAAATGTTTGCAAAAAGTAGACAAATTGGCTCGAGTTAGGCTTGCTTTAGGACGACATTTATATGAGGTGGATCAGTGGCTGCTGCTCAATGAAGACAGCCAGCAAATGGAGTCCATGGCACTGAAAACGCTGCAAGAACAAGAGGTTCATGTCTCACGTTTATCAAAGGACAGCTTAACTAATTTGCCAATTCTAGCTAGTAATCCCAAGATATTCATTGCAAATCCTAAGGGCTATTTAGTGCTGGCATACGTTGAGAATGCTAAGCCTGGAGACATTTATCACGATATTAAACGGTTGTTAAGTACAGAGAAAAGTGGGTAACGAATGCAATTTACAGCAATACGATATGCGACAATGTTAGCAGTGCTTTTGGCGCTATTTGTGGTTATGCTTGGGGCTTACACCCGATTAACTGATGCCGGCTTAGGTTGTCCAGATTGGCCGGGTTGTTACGGCCATATGGTTCTTCCTAGTACTGAAAATGAGTTGCAATCAGCACAGAGCCAGTATCCGCAAATTCCTATCGAATCTCGCAAAGCATGGACAGAAATGGCTCACCGCTACGCAGCAGGTACGCTCGGCCTTCTCATCGTTTTTATCACAGGTTCAATTTTCTGGCGCCGCCTTCAAGGTTTTCGAATGCCTTGGCAACTATCATCAGTCCTAATTCTTTTACTCTTGTTCCAAGCAGCGTTAGGAATGTGGACTGTTACTATGAAATTACTCCCTGTCGTGGTAATGGGGCATTTATTGGGTGGGATCTTAATTTTTTCATGCCTAAGCCGTTTGCGGTTACAACTGGGTTCTATAAAACCAAGCAACCTCCCCCAATGGCGTTTTTGGATTTTGCTAGGCGTATTGATTGTTTTTTTACAAATCGCTCTAGGTGGGTGGGTGAGCTCGAATTACGCCGGCATCGCTTGTATTGGCTTTCCGCAATGCAATGGGCAATGGTTGCCCCAATTGCATTTTTCCCAGGGATTTAACTTATTTTCTCCGGTTGGAGCTAATTACCAAGGCGGGGTGCTCGATAACGATATCCGCATGACAATTCAATACATTCATCGCTTAGGAGCAGTCATCACAGCAATCTATGTTTTAACTTTGTCTTTATTATTACTAGCTAGGGGCAACAACAATTATTTACGCCGTTTCGCTGTAATGGCTATTTTACTCGTTATTGTGCAATTTATTCTCGGCATCATGAATGTCATTTATTTGCTGCCTTTATGGGTAGCTGTTGCCCATAATGGTATTGCAGCTGTCTTGATGGCAACACTCTTAATGATGCTCTATCTCACGCAAAGGAGGCATGATGATGGATGCTAATACAGAGTCAGGTTTAAATAAAATTAATTGGCGAGACTACATGGAGCTTTGTAAGCCCAGAGTTGTCGCCTTAATGCTGTTGACTGTTGTTGTCGGCATGTATTTGGCTGTGCCAGGATGGGTGCCAATTCCTACTCTTATCACTTCATTGGTTGGTATCGGGCTTTGTGCAGGTTCTGCCGCTGCAATTAATCACCTGGTTGATAAACGTATCGATGCCATTATGGCTCGCACTAAGCGAAGGCCAATTGCCGGGGGCAGAGTATCAGTACGACAAGCGCTCTACTTTGCAACTACCCTTGCCGCTTTGGGATTAACTATTTTAATCACTTTTGTCAACGTTCTAACCGCTATACTCACTTTTGTAACCTTGATAGGGTATGCTGGTATTTACACTGGCTATTTAAAGCGCGCTACACCGCAAAATATTGTTATCGGTGGACTCGCTGGTGCAGCACCACCTCTATTAGGCTGGACTGCTGTCACTAATCAGCTGGATCCACAGGCATTGCTCTTAGTGTTAATTATTTTTACCTGGACTCCTCCTCACTTTTGGGCGCTAGCAATATACCGAATAGAAGAGTATAAGCACGCTGAAATACCCATGTTGCCGGTTACTCATGGAGTCGCGTTTACTAAATTAAACGTACTTTTATACACTATTCTGCTGTTGGTGGTTACCAGCTTGCCTTTCTTAGTCGGTATGAGCGGGTGGCTTTACCTTGCTGGAGCGGGTTTATTAGGTGTAAGGTTTTTACACTGGGCCATTGTTTTATATCGCTCTGATCGGCCTGCAATAGCCATGCGTACTTTCCGTTTCTCTATTGTTTATTTAATGATGTTGTTTGTCTTTTTGTTGGTTGATCATTATATCTAAGGGGATAAAATGTCTGTTCAAAAAAATCGCATTACCTTGACTGTGGGGGTTTTACTTGCCTTCGCGGCGCTGATTGCTGGCTTATTTATCTCACAACATGTGCCTTTTAAAAAGAAAATCGATGTGAACGCATTTCATGGTACTCTGCTTGAAAAACCTCGGGAAATCGAGCAATTCAGTTTAACTGGCATCGACAATAAATCATTTACTAATGCAAGTTTACAGGGCCAATGGACCATCGTTTTCTTTGGGTTTACCAATTGTGGTTATGTGTGTCCAACAACGATGGCAGAATTGAATAAAATGTACCGTCTTCTTGAAGAAAAAAAGGTTAAACCACTTCCCCAAATAGTCATGGTTTCTGTTGATCCTCAAAGGGATAGTTTGGATAAATTGGATCATTATGTAAGAGCTTTTAATCCTCATTTTTATGGAGCTAGGGGGGATGAGGACGTTGTGAGGAAGATGACCCGAGAAATGGGTATTGCTTATGCCAAAGTTGAGCTTCCTAATTCTCAAAATTCGGAGAATTACGACATGCAACATAGTGCGGCGCTTATGCTATTTAACCCTCAAGGTGAGCTTACAGCATTCTTTACCACTCCTCACCAAGCTGATCTGCTGGCTAAAGATTATCAATTATTAGTTTCATAACTCCAGTCGTATTTAATTCATGCTAACAGTAATTTACCCCTTTCCTTAACCACAAGAGAAGGGGGGGATTCAATTTTAGAATCCAAAAATTAATCTTCTAAATTACGTGCTAGTCTTTATTTATAAAGAATAAAAATAAACCAAGGGAACTTAGATTCATGAAAATTGCTATATTGGCCACAAATCCGCAATTATATTCACATCAGCGCCTAAAAGCGGCTGGCGAGCAAGCAGGGCATGAGGTCAAAATAATTAATCCTCTTTACTGCTATATGAACATTGCTGCTTCCAATCCTAAGGTCCATTATCGCGGCGGTGAACCTTTGCCTCATTTTGATGCGGTTATTCCCCGTATTGGTGCTTCAATCACTTATTATGGTACTGCGTTATTAAGGCATTTAGAGACAATGGGCATTTATACATTGAATGAATCAATTGCAATTTCACGTTCACGGGATAAATTCCGATCTTTGCAGTTGTTAGCTCGCAAAGGTATACCCATGCCTAGAACAAGTTTTGCCCAATCTCCCGATGATACCGAAGATTTAATCCGCATGGTTGGCGGCGCACCTTTAGTGATTAAACTCTTAGAAGGGACACAAGGGAAAGGGGTTATTTTGGCAGATAGCCAACAATCTGCTGTGAGCATTATTAATGCATTTAAAGAAATGTCAGCAAATATTCTTGTACAGGAATTTATTGAAGAGTCTCGGGGTACTGATATCCGTTGTTTTGTGATAGGCGATAAAGTGGTTGCTGCAATAAAACGTCAGGCAAAAGAAGGCGATTTTAGAGCCAATGTGCATCAGGGGGGTAAAGCAATCAAAGTAAAATTGTCCCCACAAGAACGGGCAATTGCTGTGAGTGCTGCAAAAACAATGGGTTTAAAAGTCGCTGGTGTTGATTTAATACGCTCAAATCACGGTCCTTTGGTTTTGGAAATTAACTCTTCACCTGGACTAGAAGGGATTGAAAAAGCCACACACGTTAATATTGCTGCTAAAATTATCCAATATATCGAAAAAAATGCTAAATCTAAAAATGTTAACCGACGGTTCCAGGGATGAATAGAAGGAAATCTATTAAGATTGCTAATGAAACAATTAAAGCGGGTGAATCCCGCTGCGTTAAATTAGCACTGGCAATGTTATATACTTCATCCTCTCTTGAAGTGCCAGTCTATGTTTTTCATGGTAAAAAAGAAGGCCCAGTTCTTTTCATCACAGCAGCAATCCATGGTGATGAGATCAATGGCGTTGAGATCATGCGCCGATTGCATCACTCTTCTTATATTAAACGCCTGCGAGGAACATTAATCACAATTCCTATTGTCAATGTTTATGGGTTGATGCTTCATTCGCGATATCTTCCCGATCGCCGCGACTTAAATCGCCAATTCCCCGGTTCTGAGCGTGGTTCGATGGCTTCAAAACTCGCTAATTTAATCATGACTGAAATCGTAGAGCATTCTACACACGGCATCGATTTACATACTGGCGCAATTCATCGCAGCAATTATCCACAAGTGCGATTTAGTCGTAAAAGTGAGTTATCAGAGAAGATGGCTGAAGCATTTGCAACGCCGATTTGTGTGCCTTCGAGCATACGCGATGGATCTTTACGCCATGCCACGGAAAATTTAAACATTCCAGTGATTGTTTATGAAGCAGGCGAGGCACTGCGTTTTGATGAGTTTGCTATAAAGCTAGGTGTGCAGGGGATACTTAGGGTAATGAATTTTTTGGGCATGTTGTCGCCATCAGCTGGAAAGCATATTGCTAAAAAAAGAATTTCGAGTGCAGTGGCAAAATCCACGTTCTGGATTCGCGCTTCCACGAGTGGTATGGTGGTCGATAGCAAACCTCTAGGATATAAAGTAAGCAGGAACGAACTGCTATGTCATATTGTTGATCCGCTGGGTGACGACCGGGATACCATCTGTTGCCCTTATGAAGGAGTTATCATTGGCAAGACAAACATCCCTTTGGTGAATGAAGGGGATGCTTTGTTCCATGTGGCTTTGTTCGAAGATTTGGACGAATTAGAGTTGCCCACCACTGATAGCCCTGATGAATGGGACTAGAATAAACCAGTTCCTATCATGAATAGCCCATATTTGGCACATTTTTCGCTCAAGTCTGACTGTTTTTGGCAAATCTAACATGTTGGGATAATTCAGTACAAGTGAATTGTCAACATACCCTAAAGATTTTGAAATTGAAATTTTCTAGGAAATTCAAACGAAATTAGGCAATGCAGATTGCTCAGAATCCCGCGAAACTGCTCTCTCCTGCGCTAAGAATTGTAATCGAATAATATTGCCTTTCGCGGGAGAGAGGATTATTCAGTTCAGTTTTTCTTCTGTCGCTGCTCGCTCTTGCCTACTAACCAATCCGGATTAACTTCAAATTCGTTGGCAATACGAGTGAGTAAGGTTTGATCGGGAAGAGTGATTCCATTGATAAAAGCTTCTGCTTTAAATCGAGGAATCTTTAGTAACTTAGAAAAAACTTCGATACGCTCATCGTTGCGTGCTGGTACGCCTATATTGTCTAGTTCCTTGTTAAGGCGATCAGCAAACTGTTTATTTGGCATATCCACCCCAATGTGAATTTTTTATATATCTTCTTCATATAGCACAAAAAAATGGTTTTGCAATCGGGCGTGTCGCCAATTCTACTATCTTGGCCAAAAGGCTTTGTTTTTCTGTGCTTCGCTGCTCATAGACTCTGTTTATTTTATAAGGAATTAATTTTGAATATATTTCTTATAAAATCTAGGGAAATAAATATTGAGGATGTCTATAGCAAAAATCAGTTCCTAAAAAAGTATTTGCTGAGAGAACGGACCTATTATATAAAAATTATTTATAAGTGTTCTCTCCAGCTGTTGTATTAATATTCCTTTTGAGGATGGATTATGCTGGACTTTGTAATGCCCCCCAATTAAACCGGTCCACTAGTTATAGACAAAAATAACAAGTAAGGACTAGTAACATGACTATATCTACAGTTATCGAACCAAACGAGATTATATGTTCTACATCAAAGAAACGTCGTTGGACAGCCTTTGAGAAGCATCAAATTGTTAGAGACTTACCAAAATGGAGTAACCGTATCGTATGTTGCGCGTAAACATGATATACAACCGAGTGAATTATTTTTATGGCGGAAGATAGCGGAGAATGGAGCCTTGACCAGTATAAAAAAAGAAGAAAAGGTAGTTGCTCAAAGTGAAGTGGATTCAATGAAAAGACATATTAAGCAATTAGAGCGGGTATTAGGTCAAAAAACCTTAGAGAATGAGATATTAAAGGAAGCAGTTAAGCTTGGTCGTGAAAAAAAACTCATCTCGCGACAACCCTTGCTAGGACTGGAAGAATTCGAGTGAGGGCTATTGCTCGCACGTTGAATGTTTCGCGTTCCAATTTAATAGAAAGGCTTAATAAAATGAAAAGAAGAAGCCCAACATATAGAAAATAGAAGATGAACAACTTTTACTAACTATTTTAGCAATTACTGATAAACGAAGTAGTTATGGCTACCGACGAGTAACCGTCTTACTTAACCAAGAACTAACTCGCAAACAGCAGCCAAAAATAAACCATAAACGAGTCTATCGAATCATGAAGCAAAATAATTTGCTTTTACCCGCTTATGGCAAAAGACTAAGTAGAACGCATGACGGCAAAATTATTACTCTCAAAAGCAACCTGCGTTGGTGCTCTGACTGTTTTACTATTCAATGTGCTAATGGATAGAACGAGTGGTTTGGCCTTTACGCTTGATACTTGCGACAGGAGAAGTTTTAAGTTATCTCGCCTCTACCGTAGGCATCGATGGAGCAGCCATACGTGATTTAATGCTTGAAGCTGTAGAGTATCGCTTTGGGGTGATTAATCACCTTCCTCATAAAATTCAATGGCTGAGTGATAACGGACCTTGCTATGTCGCCAAAGATACGGTGAAATTTGCTAAAACTTTAGGTTTTGAAGTCTGTACTACCGCGCCTTATAGCCCTAAATCAAATGGTATGGCTGAGGCTTTCGTTAAAACCTTTAAACGAGATTATGTCGCTTTTTATGATGCCCTCAATGCTTATGATTTGATGTGACAACTTCCTCAATGGTTTCACGATTACAATGAAAATGCTCCTCATAAAGGGCTTAATATGATGTCTCCTAGACAGTTTTTAAAAGCTGCTTTGAGGTAAATGGTGGTCCGGTTTAATAGGGGCAACTCCAATCTGCTACCTCTTCTATGCTTCAATTCTAGTGAGGATTTTGTAATAAATAATAGTATTCTTTGCGGCCACTGGCCTTCCTATCTATTAGATCATTTATACTATGGGTTGTTCGCGTCATTTTCTTTTATTATATATATAAGATTAGGATTTAAAGTTAAGTAAGAGTAACAGGTGATCTTTAAATTACTTGAGAAGATGGCCTGATTGATGGTTCACCGCCTGCTCTTCCAGCTTACGGCAGGAGTAGTGTTAAAGCTCGGTGTTATTGGTTTCATTGATCAATACGTTTCATAAATGTATAATATGAATCTTATATAATCTATATGGCTGCTTTAATTTCTTTTTTTTTCCCTAACTAAAATTAAAACACCTTTTAGAGCAATTTTGTTAACAAGATTTAACGCAACCCTATGCAGTAGGTATTTGAAATCTTAGTCCTAAGTGGAAACATCATGCAAGTAAGTAGTGACGGCCAAACCCTTATTAGAGTTAGTGAGAGCGATATTGTCGATGGTTCATGTCAAATTTGTGCTGGCATTACGGTCATTGGTGATTGGGCATTTAAGAATTGTACCAACTTACAAACGATAACGCTTCCTGCCGGGGTCACAGATATTGGTGCCTATGCATTTGCTGGCTGTGTCAACTTAAAAACGTTAACCCTTTCTGTTGGGATCACAGCTATTCGTACTGGGACATTTTTTAATTGTACCAACTTAGAAACGCTAAACCTTCCCGCTGGGATCACAGCTATTAAACTTGGAGCATTTGCTGGGTGTGTCAACTTAAAAACGCTAAACCTTCCGGTTGGGGTCACAACTATTGGTCAAGAGGCATTTGGGGAGTGTAGTAGTTTACAAAGGATAACCCTTCCCGCTGGCGTCAGAAACATCCATCATAGTGCATTTCTTGATTGCAACAGCTTAGCCTTAATTATCATAGCAAGTGATGATGAGACTGAGATAGCGCGAATAACTCACTTACTACCTGAAGAATTAAGAAGCAAAGTTATCTCCAAACGTTTATTTGATGACGTTATTCACTTTCAGGAGCAACAATTAGCCAAGCTTTTGGCTACGCCCCAAACCAATCGTCTTTATAGTTTCTTTAATTATACATCCCGTTGTGTCCCGACAGCCATTTTGGAAGTGAAAAATGAACAGGGTGTAGAGGAACAAAAAGAACAAAGGTGTACCAAGTTACCGAGCGATATCTTTTTGCACCTCAATCAACTAGCAAGTTCGGATAATCGTTATTACCAATACGCACAAGCTGCAATCAAACGTATCCGTTTCCCTACAACTGCTAAAGAGTTAGAAGATTATAAAACATCTCTAGACAAGTTAGTCACTCAGTACATTGAAAAGGCCATGGAACAGGCAGAGCGTTTCCGCGTGCCTAAAACGCCTAGCATGGCTAAGGTAGAGGTTACTGTATGCGCCCCTGCTGTTTGATTGAGTTAGGAGGACGGTAAAAAAGATTAACTTTAAATAATGGTCCGTCTTGGTGCAAAAGGTGGGTTTAATTAGATCAAAATAATTAAGTAATCTACAGGAATGAAGGAAAAGCTATAAAGCTCATAAAGTTAGTGTGCCGATAAACATAATTAATCCAAATCCCTACAGATTGAAACATTTTATTACTCAACCTACTAATAAAAAAGTGAGGATATAGCTAGTTTTAAATTAAAGCTTGAGCAAGACAGTATAAGTATGACTTCTTTAATTGCTATCCAGAATAGGAGAACTGTGGTTTTTCCTTGTCTGTTGAATCCGCTCTATCGGATTCAACCAGAATATAAATTTACTAAGGAGTTAAAGATCTAGCTCTCTCCTGCTCCTCTTGAGCTAGGCTTGCAGCAGCTTTATTAACAAGTGACACTTCTCCGCCTGCCTTTCTATTCAAAAATCCTCCTATGTAATGAGACACTTCTGCTGGAAGTCTATTTTCAAACAAACCTACCAGGGCTCCTTGTGTATATGCCTTTTCTTCCGGTCTTTTTAATCGTTCTAGCTTAGCAACTACTTCCTCGACAGTGCTCTTTTTAAACATCTCGCATTTTGGAAAAATTGAACTTAATCTTGATAAATCATTGGAATTATTTATTAATGGTATAAGAACTCCAGATTGAATTATAAAATCAAAAAAATTTTCTTTGTCTGAGAAATTATCAGCCATACTCTCAATATCGAGTAAGCTGGTAATTAATTGCTCTCTATTTCTAGATTGAACAATAAGTTGATATAACTCTGTTGTTCGCTCAGGAAACAACTCAATAAGACTGCTAATTTTTAACTGTGACCAATTATCCGATTCAATAATGAATTGATACAGTTCATTTCTTTTTTCAGGAAATATTGCAAGAATCTTGCTCATTTCATACTTCGGATTAAAACCGCGTTGAGTTAATTTTGAGCGGGCAACTAATTGAGACCAATTGTCAGGTCGAGTAGCCACTTCATATAATTCATCTTTTCGCTCTGGGAATAAGTTGACTAAAGTAACAAGGGTTGATGCATGGGTAACTAATGGCAACCAATTTTCTGGTTGAATAATAAGTCGATACAACCCATCTTTTCGTTCCGGAAATTTTTGGACCAATTGGCGAATTGGATAAATATTATCAATTAATCTTGACCAATTTTCTGGTTGAATAATAAAGTCAAAATAATCGTCTTTTTCTACTGAATTATAATCCATTGAAAAGAATAGATCGAAAATAGACGCCGATTTATCAAATTTTTCTTGCATTTAAAATTACCTCTTAAGAACTTGGCAAGTAAAGGTATTTGTAGCTGTTAGAATTATCTTCACTATTTGGCTAGCACCAAAGCCAAAGCTCACATTTTTAGAAATTACTTTTTTTTATCAATAAGGATATTTAAAAAAGCGCTAATTGCTGTGAATCCTTCTCTATTTTTCAAGATATTGAAAATCTAATAGTTGTTGCATAGAGGAAAGATTAGATTAATCAATGGTCCAATATTTAAACATTTACTGTAATGTTAATACAGTGAATATATGGAATTCTATTTTTACAATTTGGAATACCATCTAAGTTGCTTACTTATTGCTTACCCAGGTTGACGAGATATGAGCAACGAATTAGAGGTTAAGGGAGTCATAGAAATATACCTAATTTTATAAATTAATGAGTTAGCTATTTTGATGCCTATCCATTGATAAAACATAGAAAATACTGCACTGAAATCAGTTTTGCGAGTTTTCTCCTAATGACAGCAAAAATTGACTCTGGGGCTGCTTAACTATACCTTTGGTTAATTTTTCGTGCGCGAAAAATCCAAAGGAAAACAATGAAGAATAGAGAGGGTGATTTTTTTTTAACAGTTCTATCCAATGCATTTATTGAAGCAACTAATGAAATTCTTAACCTATATTATGAGCAATCACCAAGAACACAAATTACAGATCAATTTTCAATTATATTATTAGAAATATATCAAAATTTAATGTTAGACATTATGCCAAGTTGTCAATTTCTTGTTAATAAACAGAAATTTTATAGTTTTGCTATTCTTTGTCGTTCAACTTTAGACATAATTATACAAATTAAATGGATTTTAAGTTTAAAAGGGAATGAACAGGCTGAGGCTATAAACCAATTTTTAAGTTTTGAAGGGGTGGGCACAGATTCAAGAGGTAAAAAATTTTATGAGTGGCAAAATGCATTTACCAAAAAAACTACTAGACAAATTGCCCTTAGCCAACCACGAAACAGTGGAGCTTAATCTAACAGCATTTGATTACTTGTCAAAAATAACGCATTGGAATCCTCGTCTCATAAACGACTTGGTAGGCTTTAGCAAGGAAAACCATATGGGATATAGTTCGGAGTACTTAAGAATGGCTACACTAGCCTTAGAAGTATTTGTTGCTTGTGCAACAATATTTACCGAAATTTTTATGGAGAAATGTCTAAAAGTTGATGCCTTTGTTATAAGAAACAAAACAAGTACAATCAGAATAAATTTTCAGAAGTCCTTTGAACAATATTATGAAGAGGACAAAAATTTAGAAACTGAAATTTAAATAAAAATAACCCTAGAACTTAGATTTCATATCCTAATGTCAGATTTGATCTTAATATGAATTAATTGTTATTTTATTTCTCAAATAATATTGTTGACGTTACCAAAATGGTAACATATAATCAAACTATGAGAATAATAGCAAAAAGCCGATTAAAAAAATATTGGGAAACTCCAGGTAATGAGCATCTGAAATCTTATTTGAGTGAATGGTACCATTTTTGTGAAAAACAAATTTGGAGAACTCCTCAAGAAGTTAAAGATACACTAAGGAATGCGTCTATTATTGCGAGCAATAGGGTTGTTTTTAACATCAAAGGAAATGATTATCGTATTACTTGTGCTATGGATTATCCCCGGCTTGCAATGTTTATTAAGTTTGTTGGTACCCATAAAGAGTATGACCGGGTAAATGCCTCGGAGGTTGAAAATGATTAAACCAATTCATAATGAAAGTGATTACCAAATTGCTTTAGAAAGAGTAGAGCAACTTTGGGGGGCTAAACAGGATACACCTGAAGGTGATGAGCTTGAGATTCTACTAGTATTATTGGAAGGTTATGAAAATAAGCATTATCAAATACCTTCATCCGATCCAGTTGAAGCTATTCTCTTTTTAATGGATCAATTGAATTTGACTCGCAAAGATTTAGAACCTTTTTTAGGCCCCAAAAGTAGGGTAAGTGATGTTTTAAATAGAAAACGTAGTTTAACTTTGCCGCAAATTGTAAAATTACATAAGGAGCTACATATACCTTATGAAAGTCTTATTGAGGAGCGTCATTACCTCTAGTAGTAAAGTAGCCGCCCCTATACCATTGTAGATGTAATTACTTGATTTCAATTTTGCTGAGCCATTTTTTCCTCTAAAAATTAAAGATTTCTTTGAGTTATACAGTATTAGCAATATGATCAAATATTGCATATCATCCGCCATAAATTTAAGGACATAATGGCTACCAAAACCAGCCATAAAAAAGGGAAGGGACCTAATTCAGAGGCGGTAGATTTTAAACTCATGAGATTGCTAAAAATAAAAGTTATTAGATCTGATTACTGTGATAATCTGGCCAAATTAATTAACCGTTCAGAACGTTGATTAAATACTTTATATTTGCAATCGTTGTGGATCGTCACCATGAAAGTCCGGAAAGTCATTATCAACCCTATGAAGAAAATTTGGCTTGTATATTAGGCAATGAATGTAACCGATTAAACGCCATTACTGAGTTCATAAAATATTTACGTAATGTCGATACTATACACAAGTTAATCAATTAAGCTCCCGCCGCATGGAAGAGCCAGCTATTTGCCGTCAAGCACGTCAATCTGATGGATTGGCGTTTAATAGCCATAATGGCTGTTCAAAAATCGTTCGTCATTTTATACCGTATGTTTTTATTAAATTGTTGTTTAGAACCATCTAATTTCGGTCTAAGATACTAATTAGCGAATTGTGAGCCGGCTAATTTATCAATAAATTATGTATCGTAGGCCGTTTCTATGAACGAGGCTGCTTAAATCACATACTACATAAGGAGATGCATGTGCTAAATCTTAAGTTGGTTATATTTTTGAGGAGTTGATATGGCTACTATAAATGTTAAAGGAGTTAATATTTATTATGAGATCCACGGCCAGGGAAACCCTTTGGTGTTAATTGCAGGTTATACATGTGATCACACGTTTTGGGGTGCCATGCTTGATGATTTAGCCAGAAAATTTCAGGTATTGGTATTTGATAATCGCGCTGTAGGTCAAACGAAAGATGATGGTGCTCTTTTTACATTAGAAGATATGGCTGAAGATACGATGACTTTAGTGCAGCAATTAGGTATTGTACAGCCGCATATTCTGGGCCAATCAATGGGCGGCGCAATTGCTCAAATTATTGCAAAAAAATATCCTGATAAAATTAATAAACTGATTGTATTAAATTCAGCCTCTAAATTTAATACAAGAACAGTCAAAGCAATAGAAAGCCTTTTAAATCTTCGTAAAGAGAACATTTCTTTAGATTTATTAATAGAAACGGGCATGCATTGGTTTTTTTCAAGTGACTATTTGTCTAATCCTGAAAATATCGTTTCTTTTAAAGAAAGTATTAAGAACAATCCTTATCCCCAATCTGTGGAAGACCAAGAACGCCAGTGTAGGAATATACCGACATTTGATTCTCATGATTGGATAAATGAAATAAAAGCTACTGCACTTGTTATTGCCGCGGAGGAAGATATTATTGTTTTGTCTGCAGAAAGCCAACAGCTTGCAAAAGATATCCCAAACGCACAATTCATAATAATACCAGGCGGACATTCAAGCCCATTGGAACAACCCAAGGAATTAAATAAAGCCATATTTAATTTTTTGCTTCCGAGTGACAACAGGTAGCAATGTATCATCGAGCGGAGAGATTCATGCCACGGCAAAGAGAGGATCGAATAGGAAAAGGATGTGCACGCGTGTGTACGAGCGAGCAAAATTTAGATATGCAGATAATTCTTTTCGATGGGATGTTGGCTGTGAAAAGATTTACGAAGAAAGCGTCAGTTAGTGCAATCTGACAGGCTCTTTTGCTAACAAATAGCACACATACAGCCATCATTTTGCAAATCTTCATGGTTAGTAGTGGTGTTATTCAGTAAAATATTTCTATTTGCTCCAAATTTGGGGCCACCATATTGATCTCTATTAGAAATTAAAGGGCTGGACTCTGACGTATTAAAATAACTTACACCTTCTTTGTCCTTCCATGAACACCTATCTCTAGCAGGACTATCAGCAGAGGATTTAAGGATATCTCCAGCTGTAAGGATTTTATATCCTCTATGCAGCGCCCCTTTTCCATAATCGCTTATGTTATCGTGAGCACCGGCTGTGATTTGAACACAACAATGAACATGAAATCCCATAATTATAATATGCGTAATGTTATTTTCTTTTAAGGCATCATCTAATCCTGTGTCAGCATAACGTGGAACATGCCAGCTATAACCATCTCCAAAACCATTAGCGTCGCCTTTTTCAATAAACAAAACATTTTTATAATTTTTGACAAGCTTCGTTAAACCTTCTCTATTATTTTTATCAGATATAAAGCATACTAATAGCTTTTCTTTCACTGCCCAAGAAAGCAGCCTTTCTTGTTTGTCAGCTACATTTATTTTGTTATCTTCTAAACTACCCTCAGGAGAGTATTCATCTATAATTAATACAGCTATTTTAATTCCTTGACGGATTAATTTAGATGCTTCATCGATTAGAGTTTTACTTGATTCTTCTTGACTTAACATAGTGATATTACACAGAATAAATAAAAATAATTATACATTTTGATAAAATTTAGATCAAATTTTTCTGCTAGCTCCTGCTTTTTAAAATCAAACTTTGCCTTTATGAATGACAGTACATCATAGATAGGTATACTGCGCTGCTCGAAAAGCAAAGCATTTTGGCTCAAGCTAGGGAATTGGGTGCTGTTACTTTATGTATGGTGCTCTAATATGCGAACAAAACCGCTAATCCAAAAATCACTGTCATTCACACAAGGAATTAATGTAAATCGTTCGCCTCCCAAGGCATGCCATTGTTCTTTAGCACGTATACCAATTTCCTCAAGTGTTTCAAGACAATCTGCGACGAATGAAGGACAGGAAACGGCAAGGCGTTTTATTCCTTTTTCGAGTAATTTTGGCAATAGCTCATCAGTATAAGGCTTAATCCAAGGGGTTTTTCCTAATCGAGATTGAAAAGCCATCCCGTATTTATTTTCAGCTAAATTGAGTTTTTTTGCTAATTCACGGGTGGTTGTATGGCATTGTGCCTTATAGCAAATTGGATTGGCTTTTTCAGTAGTGGGGCAACTGGGCATACAAATTTGTGAACATCCGAGGCGGACTAGATGGCGTTCTGGTATGCCATGGTAACTGAATAGCAAATAATCATGATGTTCGATATGAGGTTGAATGAGAGCAGCTTGGGCATCAATAAAACCGGGATGCTGATGGAAATCGCGAATAATAGTGGGTGGTGCTTGTAGTTTATTACTTGCGACTATTTCCATTACTTTGTCAATGGATGAACTCGTTGTTGATGAAGAATACTGTGGATAAAGTGGAAAGACGACTAATTGCTCACAGTCTTTAAGTTGCTTGAGAGCTTGTTCAATTGATGGCTTTCCATAACGCATTCCCAAGGCCACTGTCCAGTCATCACCGAGACGATTTTGTAATTTGTGTTGGAGATTTTGGCTATGAACCATTAGGGGAGAGCCTTTATCAGTCCAGATGGCTTGATAGGCATGAGTCGTTTTTTTCGGTCTAAAGGGCAGAATTACCCCATAAACGAGAGCATATCTTACAAAAGCGGGTAAATCGATCACTCGTTTATCTGTTAGGAATTCGCGCAGGAATTTTCTGACTGCACTCTTCTTGGGGCTACTTGGAGTACCTAGATTAATGAGTAATAAACCTTTTTTCATCGCAAGAAACCACTCCGAACTAAATACGGTTTTCAAGTAAATGCGGGTATAGAACCGCTCTTTTATTTTTCGTTGTCCGTTGTAAACGTGAGCAAATGAGAATGATAGCATATGTTGTGAGGAATAGATGTCATTCAATGAGTAATCGTGAGTGCAACCTCAAAAGACAATGATTCTTCTATTGCAGCACTCAAGAATCGATGTTTTGAGGTTTCTCTGGGAATTGAGCGATGCAGATACAAGCAATGAATGTTTGTGATGATTAGTTTTGAGAGATTAATCTTTCACTTACGCATCAACTGATTCATTTATCGCAACGACGTTTGAGGCATGTAAGCCACGTTCTCCCTTTTCAAGGTCATAGGAAACTTGCTGTCCGGGAACTAGGGTTTTGTAGCCTGTTCCTTGAATAGCAGAAAAATGAACAAAGACGTCTTCACCGCCGCCTTCAGGCATAATAAACCCCCAGCCCTTGGCATTATTAAACCATTTGACTTCGCCTGTAGCCATGACTCCTCCTTTTGCTAAAGCTGATCAATCGTCAACCATTAATTGGTTGAGCAATTGCATTCATCCTTAAATGACAATTGTAAAAACCCATTTTTTATGGGGTAATTTCAACATAGCGTAAAATAGGTATACGCTACAATAGTTTTTTAAAAAAAATTGTGTAATTAAACTGTTCAGTTGTCAAGAACCCAATAAGTATACTCCTATAGTAAAAAATACTATTTTTGAAATAGGTTAGGCCTAGCTTTGTTTTTGCCTGCTAAATTTAAGATAATGCACAGACAATTTTTGATTTGGATAGATTTATGACAATGACAGCACTGCTTGAAGGATTAAACGAGAGACAACGTGAAGCGGTGACCGCACCTTTAGGGAATACATTAGTTTTGGCTGGGGCTGGGAGTGGTAAAACACGCGTATTAGTCAGCCGAATAGCTTGGCTTATTGAACAACAACACTTATCGCCCCATGCGATTTTAGCAGTCACATTTACCAATAAAGCAGCAGGTGAGATGCGAACACGACTGCATAGCCTCGTGGAGGTGCCATTGCTTGGTATGTGGGTGGGTACTTTTCATGGGTTATGTCATCGTTTACTGCGACGTCATTATAAAGAAGCCAATTTACCTGAGCAATTTCACATTCTTGATAGCGAGGACCAGGCAAGAGTGGTGAAACGTGTCATTGCATCACTCAATCTTGATGAGGATCAGTGGCCTGTAAAACAAGCGCAAGCGTTTATCAATAGTAACAAAGATGAGGGCCTACGCCCACAACATGTTCATGTATTGCCCTATGGCCCTGGTCGGACTTTGGTCGAAATTTATAAAGCATACGAGCGAGCTTGCCAAACTGCCGGGGTTATTGATTTTGCTGAACTATTGCTGCGTTCTCATGAGCTGTTGCGTGATAACCCAGAGATACTGGCTCAGTATCGTCAGCGTTTTCAGGCTATCTTGGTGGACGAGTTTCAGGACACCAATACTATCCAATATGCATGGATTCGCTTATTAGCCGGAGGACATACTTCGGTTATGGTAGTCGGGGATGATGATCAATCAATCTATGGTTGGCGAGGGGCTAAGGTCGAAAATATTCAACAATTCTCTCAAGATTTTAAAAACACATTGATTATTCGATTAGAACAAAACTATCGTTCCACCTCCACTATTTTGGATGCTGCGAATGCGCTCATCACTAATAATGAGTCCCGTATGGGTAAAGCGTTGTGGACCGCGGGTGCTTCGGGTGAAAAAATTGTTGTCTATAGTGCTTTCAATGAATTGGAAGAGGCTCGTTTTGTGAGCGAGCGCATCGCCATGGAAATCAGTCACGGGCGCAATCCAGATGAGATTGCTATTTTATACCGTTCCAATGCGCAATCGCGTGTTTTGGAGGAAGCATTACTGCGGGCTAGTATCGCTTATCGTATCCATGGGGGGGTACGCTTTTTTGAGCGGGCAGAAATCAAAGATACCTTGGCCTATTTGCGCCTTATCGCTAATTGTGATGATGATACTGCATTTGAACGTGTTGTGAATTTTCCAACCCGAGGTATCGGCGAAAAGACATTGGAAGAAATACGTTTTTCGGCCAAAAATGAGCAGATTTCAATGTGGAAAGCTGCAAAAGTTGCCTTGCAAGCAGAGTTGTTACCGCCTCGTGCTGCGACATCGTTGATGAAATTCATCACACTCATTGAAAATTTGCAGAAACAAACAAGCCATCTTGAATTAGATGGACAAATAAGTGCAGTGATTGAACAAAGTGGTTTATATGCCCATTTTGCAAAAATTAAAGGTGATAAATCGGAATCCCGATTAGATAACCTACAGGAACTGGTGAATGCAGCCAAGCAATTTCGTTACGAGCAAGCACAAGAGAGTGAGCTACCTTTGCTTGTTTCTTTCTTGGCATATGCTTCTTTGGAAGCAGGTGAAATGCAAGCGGCAGAACACGAACGCTATGTGCATCTGATGACACTCCACTCAGCAAAAGGCTTGGAATTTCCACTGGTGTTTTTAGTAGGGATGGAAGAAGGCGTGTTTCCTGGTAAACAAATTGCGGATGAACCAGGCCGCTTGGAAGAAGAGCGTAGACTCTGTTATGTCGGTATGACACGGGCAATGGAAAAGTTAATTTTGTCTTATGCCGAAGTAAGGCGTCAATTTGGACGAGAAGAATATCACCGGCCTTCACGATTTTTACGTGAATTACCCTCAGAACTAGTCGAAGAAGTGCGAGTTAAAGCGCGGTTTCAGTCTCCTTTATCACAAAAAACAGTACAATCTTCTGCTGCAAATGAAGCAGGATTGAAACTTGGGCAGAGTGTTAAGCATGCTAAATTTGGACTGGGTGTTATTTTAGCTGTTGAAGGATCTGGAGCTCATACGCGCGTGCAGGTAAAATTCGTGGAAGAAGGTGCAAAATGGTTAGTTCTAGCCTATGCCAATTTAACTGTTTTAGAGGATGATTGTGCCTCATGCTGAGAGATGAGAAATCTTCCGCAGAAAACTTAGCATAAAATATTGAATTTAACTTGCTCTGGTGCTACGTTTTGTGGGCAAAATCATTTTGATTATTATCGTAAGGGGATTAGGAGTGAAATTTACAAATTTATTAACAGCGGGTGCTCTAATGTCAGCAATGACGATGCCTGTTGCGATTGCTGCGGATGCGAACAATAATAATGGTACAATGCCTGATGCACAAAAGAAGCAAATTGAACAAGTGATTCATGATTACTTAATTAATAATCCTGAAGTTTTGCTTGAAGCCTCCCAAGCTTTACAGCAAAAGCAACAACAAGCGATGCAAGTTCAAGCACAGGCGGCTATTCAAGAAAACGCAAGCCAAATATTTAATGATAAACTTGCTGTGGCCGGTAATCCAAAAGGCAATGTTACCCTGGTCGAGTTTTTCGATTATCAATGCATCCATTGTAAGAAAATGGCACCTGTAATCAGCAACTTAGTGAAACAAAATCCTAATCTACGCGTCGTTTATAAAGAGTTCCCTATTTTCGGCAAAAGCTCTGATTCTGCATCAAGAGCAGCCCTTGCTGCAGCAATGCAAGGCAAGTACTTGGCAATGCATGATGCCCTCATCAAGCAAGAAAACCGTCTAAATGATCAGGTTATTATGGATACGGCTAAATCCCTCGGTTTAGACATGACAAAATTCAAAACCGATATGTCTAGTCAAACAGTGAACGATGCCCTCGATTCAAATCGTCAATTAGCCGAAAAACTGCATTTAATGGGAACTCCAGCCTTCATTATCGCGGCAACTTCTGATGGCAAGCTGAAAGATGGAAGCACACCAGCTTTTATACCAGGCGCTGCAAGTGAGGAATCCTTACAGGAATTAGTCAAGAAAGAAAGTTCAAATTCTTAACGAATTATTGGAGTTGCCGTCCTGACCGCAGTGAGAGGCTGGTGAGTTGGTTGGATCAAACGACCAACCTGCGTGATGACCACCCTTCACTCGCGGGGCGGCAGTAATTGTGTTAAAATAACTCATCTTGACGTGATTTTTGACTAATTCTTGGGGGTTTTGAACCCCGCCATTCTAGAGCTGTATTCGTATTTTGAGATAAACATGACAAAACCAAGTACTTTTCAAGATATTATCTTAGCCCTCCAGCAATTTTGGGCTGGCCAAGGGTGTGTAATATTACAACCTTTGGATATGGAAGTAGGCGCGGGAACATTTCATCCGGCGACTTTTTTAAGAGCAATTGGACCGGAAGCCTGGTCAGCAGCCTATGTACAACCTTCTAGAAGGCCAACTGATGGGCGTTATGGTGAGAATCCGAATCGAGTACAGCACTATTATCAGTTCCAAGTTGTGTTAAAGCCTTCCCCGCTCGATATTCAAGACAAATATCTTGATTCATTGCGTGCCCTTGGGGTTGACCCCTTGGCTGACGACATCCGTTTTGTGGAAGATAATTGGGAGTCCCCTACCTTAGGTGCATGGGGTTTAGGTTGGGAAGTATGGCAAAATGGGATGGAAATATCGCAGTTTACTTATTTTCAGCAAGTCGGAGGGCTCGCTTGTAAGCCAATCACCGGCGAGCTAACCTACGGGCTTGAGCGAATTGCGATGTATGCTCTCGGTGTAGACAATTTATTCGATTTACCCTGGGCTAACACTGCTAATGCCCTAGTTACCTATGGTGATGTTTTTCATCAAAATGAAGTGGAGATGTCAGCTTATAATTTTGAACATGCCAATGTGGATGCTTTGTTTCAGCAATTTGACTATTATGAAGCTGAGGCACAAAAATTAGTTGCTTTAAATCTTCCTTTACCGGCATATGAGATGGTTATGAAAGCCTCTCACTCATTTAACTTATTAGATGCGAGACGAGCCATCTCTGTGACAGAGCGGCAACGATTTATTTTAAGAGTGCGTCATCTATCTAGAGCTGTAGCGCAAGCTTATTATGATGCGCGTGAAGCGCTGGGTTTTCCTATGCAGAAAGGTGTGTAATGGCAAACGATTTTTTATTTGAATTAGGTTGTGAAGAGCTTCCTTCAGGTGCTGTTTGGCCATTGGCTGATGCATTAGCGACAAATTTAATCGCAGCTTTCGATAAAGCACAAATCCGTTATGGGGAGGTGCGAAGATTTGCAACGCCAAGACGTCTAGCTGTTTTAATTGATGATGTGCAAGATGAACAACCAAGCCAAACGGTATCACGCCGAGGACCTGCCTTAGCCGCTGCTTATGACAATAATGGACAGGCAACTCCCGCTTTACTTGGTTTTGCTAAATCTTGTGGTGTTGCTGTCGAGAATTTGACGATTAGCAAAACAGATAAGGGTGAATGGTTGGTTCACGAAGCAATCACCCAGGGCGCAAAAACAAAAGATTTATTACCAACAATGGTTAGCCAAGCCTTAGCGAATTTGCCCATTGCAAAGCCAATGCGTTGGGGGATGGGGGATGATGAGTTTGCGCGTCCAGTTCATTGGGCTGTCTTGCTATTTGGTAACGAGGTTGTCGATTGTCGTATTTTGGGCGTGCAAACAGGCTGTTACACTTTTGGACATCGATTCCATCATCCGCAAGCTGTTAAAATCGATAAAGTGAAACATTATGACTCATTATTGAGAGATGCCTATGTGATTGCCGATTTTAATGCGCGGCGCGATTTAATTGTCTCCCAAGTAAGGGAACTTGCTGACCGGTATAACGCAGAAGCAGTAATGCCAGATGCGCTAATTGATGAAGTGACTTCCATTGTGGAGTGGCCGCAGGCGCTGTTGGCAAATTTTGAAGAGGAGTTTTTAGAGGTACCTCCGGAGGCTTTGATTGCTGCTATGCAGGCTCATCAAAAATGCTTCGCTTTGCGCAACAATGCAGGCCAATTACTACCCCATTTTATCACCGTTGCTAATATTAGCAGTTCAAATCCTTCTCAAGTTGCTGTGGGCAATGAAAAAGTGATGCGTGCAAGATTGAGTGATGCCGCATTTTTCTTTCGCCAAGATAAAAAGCAACCTTTAAGTCGGCATATTCCAAGTACTGCAAAAGTGGTTTTCCAAGCACAGTTAGGCAGTTTGCAAGATAAGGCGATGCGGCTAAAAACGTTGATGGCTTTTTTAGCGACACCACTCGGCTTGGATAAAGAACAAGCTTGCCGTGCTGCAGAACTCTCTAAATGTGATCTCATGACAGGTATGGTAGGTGAATTTCCCGAGTTACAGGGATTGATGGGTTATTATTATGCTAAGCACGATGGCGAGCCTGAAAACGTAGCCGTTGCCTTAAATGAACAATACATGCCTCGTTTTGCTAGTGATCAAATCCCCGATTCGGAATTAGGGTTAGCCTTATCGCTTGCCGATCGCATGGATACATTAGTTGGCATTTTTGCGATTGGGCAAAAACCCTCTGGAGTAAAAGATCCTTTTAAATTGCGGCGTCACGCTTTAGCGGTGGTGCGAATGTTAATCGCTACGCCAACTGAGCTTAAATTAGCCGATTTAATCGCTCAATCACTTAGAATTTATGGCAATACCTTACCCGCAGCCGAACAATTAGTTGCTGAATTAAAGCCTTTTATCCTCGAGCGTATGCAATCCCATTATCAAGGACTCGGTTTAAGCACAGACCTAGTCATAGCGGTTCGTGCACGGCAGGAGGATTGGCTTTATGATTTTGATAAACGAATCAATGCATTAGCTACTTTTGTTAGCTTGCCAGAGGCAGCAGTGCTATCTGCAGCATGCAAGCGTGTACATAACCTGTTGCAGCAAGCTGAGCACTCTGAAGCTAAAGTTGAGGCCATTAATGAAAATTTGCTGGAAGAAGGGGCAGAGAAGGCGCTTTTTGCTCATCTTAAGGCGATGGAGGAAATGGTTAAACCACTTTATGCAAATGAGGACTATGGTAAAATTCTAACGCAACTTGCGAGTTTACGAGAGCCTGTGGATGCATTTTTTGAACACGTAATGGTGATGGTGGATGAGCAAGCAATTAAAATGAATCGTCTAAACTTACTTACTCGATTACAAAAATTGCTTCAGGGCGTGGCTGATATTTCCTTGTTGCAATTGAATTTATAAAACAGTAATAGATCAGGTCTCCTGTGCTGATGTTTACTCGAACGGTCGAATTTGAGCACAGGTTGCGAGAATAATGACAGAATGTTTCCCTGTTAAAAACAGGGAAACAAAGCTGTTTTTATAGAAAAATTTGCCATTTTTTTCGCAAGATGAGCCAAATACGGCCGTTCCTAAGTGCGGAGAGATCGTTTACTATGAACAAGGTTGTGCTTTTAGATAGGGATGGCGTAATCAATCAGGACTCCCTGCATTACATCAAGTCCACAGAAGAATTTATTCCTATCCCTGGCAGTATTCAGGCGATCGCCCGTTTAACGGCCGCAGGTTATCGTATTGGGGTTGCTACCAATCAATCGGGTGTTTCGCGCGGGTATTATGATGAAGCAGAACTCGCTGCTATTCATGCCAAAATGCTTAATCTAGTGCGTGAAGCTGGGGGCGAGATTGAGGCCATTGAATATTGTATCCACATGCCGTATGAGCAATGCTTTTGTCGCAAACCGAGACCAGGCATGCTTTTGGCTTTAGCTGAGCGTTTTAATTGCCCGTTAATTGGTGTACCCTTTATTGGTGACAGGGTCTCTGACATTCAAGCTGCTGAAGCCGCTGGAGCAACACCCATGTTGGTATTGTCACCTATGACAGATCGTGTTGGTTTGCAAGCGTATCTTCATGTCCCCGTTTTTAATTCACTTGCTCAGTGCGTGGATCATCTGTTGGCTAGTTCATGAGCACGTTAGCAATAGCATATGAATCGGATGCGCTTTTAGCAAAAGCAAAGCAGCTACAAGAGCAGTTGCATCTCGTTATTGATAATAATGCGCAGCAGCAATTGCTTGTTACAGCGGATAAATTAGTGCTGAAAATGGGAAATTTTTCCTCCTTATATGCTGATTTTGCAAGTAAAACTTGGCAAAAACGTCGAGATGAGGGAAAAAAACAGGGTCTTGTTCGGGCTTGCAAGCCAGGATCTGGAGTTAGAATTATTGACGTGACAGCTGGATGGGGGAGAGATGCGGCTGTGTTGGCCAGTTTTGGTGCGGAAGTATTAATGCTTGAGCGTAATCCGGTTATGGCTGCTTTGCTTAATGACGCCTTAGAGCGTCAAGATGAGCGCTCGAAGGAAATTTTAAAACTTAAACTATACCACGTGGATGCTCTAAGTTATCTACAGCATTTGTCAGAGGAAAACTATCCTGACGTCATTTATATTGATCCGATGCATCCTCAACGCCAGAAGACGGCGTTAGTGAAGAAGGATATGCAGGCATTGCAGCAATTAATTGGTGTTGATCTTGATGTACCCGCCTTATTAGAGCTGGCAATGTCCAAGACTTTGGGGAGAGTGGTAATGAAGTGGCCACAGCATTTGCCACCCATTCAGAAACCAACGTCAAGTGTTTCAGGTAAAACAGTGCGGTTCGATATTTATAATAGATTTTAGCCACTTAAAGAATGAGACCATTTCTTGCCCTCTATTCAAGTATGAAATGCAAAAAAAATTTGCTTTTTGATAATAAGTTAATACAATTGCCTCACAGATTATCTAATCATTATTGCTAGGAAAACTAAATGAAAAAACATGAAACTGGAAATAAAAAAACTATTGTCGAGGCTGTTCGTAAAGTTTCGACCGAATTTAATCCAAATATAGACGGACCTGTACCCAGGAGAACAAGGGGTAATTTTTTTCAAAACAAGCCCCAGTTAGCTACAATTGTTGAAATTGATGAAGATCCTACAAAAATTCCTGTAAGTTGTAAAAATAGTTAAGGTAAAAGGGAGGAATTTTCCACCCCTTTCATGATTAATGGGTATCAGTCGAGGACAACTAGTTCATTCAATGATACCCTGGTTATCCAAATTCAATCTCAAAGCCCTTGTTTTGGCTGATATTGAAAACTCTGTATGAAGGGCTTTGTTGATATCAACTTAAGCATGCAAGACATAGTCTATGTTTTTAAATATGGTTTATTTTATATCTAGCATTTACAATCTGTTAAGGCTGTCACATTCTTGCTGTTCTGGTAGCCAGCTATCTTATGACATCGACCAACACCTTCGCGATTCGCATGGAACCCCGTTTTAGCAAACGATTCGTTAAGTAGAAAAACAAGCAAAAGAAAAATAAGGATGACCTGAGTAATGATATTGATTTTTAAATAGGCATTAATAGGTTTCATATTTTGGAATTCCTTATCCGGGGTAGCTAACTAATAAATATATCATTTTTAATTCGCTAAGCAATAGATCAATCAACCCTTTTTAGATCTCAGTACGCAATTATCTTTTTGCACAACAACCGTTTTTTTCGATGCTCCCCGATTCCACCAACCTCCACCAAGAGCTTGATACAATGCTGCTGTATCAACAAAACGATTAGCCTGGTTTTGAACCAATGTAATGAGTGCTTGTTGATAAGTTTGCTCGGCATTAAGGACTTCAAGATAGCCAACTTCCCCAGCTTTCCATTGTTGTTGAGCAATCGAGAGACTTCTGCGGGAAGCTTGGACAGCCTTTTGGGCCGTTTCTAAATTTATTGCGTCAAACTGAATCGCTTTTAAGGTATCCGCTACATCTTGAAAGGCAGATAAAACGACACTACGGTACTGAGCATCGGCTTGTTTAAAGGCAGCCACCGCTGCACGTTGTCGATGTTTTAGCATCCCTGCAGCAAAGAGGGTTTGTGCTGCGTTTCCTGTTAAAGCATAGAAAAGGGTATTTGTATTAAGTAGCATTTCAGGCGTCAATGCAGCTGAGCCACCGGCAGCGGTTAGTAATAGATTCGGTAAACGTTGTGCAATAGCTACACCGATAAGTGCACTTGCTGCATGAATTTGTGATTCTGCTGCGCGGATATCAGGACGCTGTTCTACCAGTGCGGCAGGAACACTAAAAGGTAGTTCCCGTGGCAAGTTAAGTTGATTCAGATTGAACTTAACTAGCATTTCGTTAGGGAAGTGTCCGCAAAGTACACTAATTAAATGGTGTTGCTGGGCGAGTTGTTTTTGTAGAGGAGGCAGGTTAGCTTCGAGTTGTGCTAAAGCTGCTTCTTGTGCTGCAACCCCTGCTAAGCCAATTTCCCCTGTATTATGCTCGATACGTAATAATTGAAGTTGTTTCTTACCTATGGCGATGCTGCGCAGCGTGGCTTGGATTTGAGCGCGCAAAGAAGCTTCTTGAATGACAGCCATCACAATGTTAGTGGTGATAGTTAAAGCCAACGCTTCCCTCTGAAAAACTTCACTCGCGACTTGTGCTTCTAATGATTCGACTTGTCGGCGATTTAAGCCAAAAACGTCGGGCACATAAGAAACAGTGAGCTGCGGTGTAATCAACGTGTAAAAGAAAGAGTTGGTAGAAACTACTGGTGTTAAAGTATGGGCTGTTTCTTGACGTGTAACATTTAGGTTGGCATCAACCCTTGGCCAAAAAAAAGCGCGCTGAGCTAAAGCAGTCTCTTGAGCAATGCGTAATCCTGCATCCGCTGCTCGCAAATCCGGATTAGCAATAAGCGCTTCTTTGATGAGCTGATTAAGCGTTTCTGAATGAAAAATTTCCCACCATTCAGCAGGGATATCTTTATTCGTCACAAAGCATTGACTTTTTCCTGCTGTCGTCGGGGCAGATGCTGTACGTGAAGGTATAGGTTTATCAGTATAACGGCTTATCGCCGGTGGAGGAGGACGCAGAAAATCGGGACCAAATCTGCATCCGCTGACCAAGAAGCTAAGCATAATCAATGCAAAGAAAGGTAGCTTTTGGTTCAAGGATCCCCATGATGGTGTATTTAGCCTATTACCTTTTTTGCTTTGGAAGGTTCTGATCATTACTCTTCCTTGCTTTTTGAATTTGCTGCTTTTTTTGCTTTACGAGCCAGGAATCGTTCTTCAATTAAATAGTACAAACCTGGTAATAAAACGAGAGTGAGGGCTGTTGCTGTAATTAAACCACCAACAATGACAGTAGCCAATGGGCGCTGTACATCGCTACCAAGACCATGGGCAGAAGCCGCTGGAATCATACCAATAGCAGCTACGGTAGCAGTCATTAAGACAGGCCGCATTCGTTCCTTAGCCCCATGAATTACTGCTTCTTTTAAGCTGCTGATTTCAGGTTGTCGTTGCCAGCGATTTAAGTTGGCAATCATAATAATGGCATTTAAGACAGCGACTCCGAACAAGGCAATAAAGCCCACTGCACTTGATACATTGAAAGTCATACCTCTTGCCAGGAGTGCAACTAAACCACCAACCATCGCCAGCGGTACTGCCAAAAGAATTAATCCCGGCTGGCGTAAGTTACCGAATTGGGAGAATAAAAGCACGAACATCAGACCAAGCAACATTGGAATAATAATCGCAAGGCGTGCCTGGGCTCTGCGTTGATTTTCCAATTGCCCACCCCAAGTGATTTGATAACGCGTGTGATCATAATGAAGTTCATTTTCAAGTCGTTTTTGGGCTTCTTCAGTAAACGAAGCTAAATCCCGTCCGCGAAGGTTTAGGCGTACAGTAAGTTGGCGTTTATTCATTTCACGAGTGATTACGGTTTGTCCTTCAATGAATTTAATTTTCGCAAGTTGTGAAAGCGCAACTTGAGCGCCATTATCGGCGGTTAGGAGAAGATTGCCAATCGCCTGTGGATTGTTTCTCGTGGTGGGTTGGAATCTTGCCGTGACATCATAGCTTCGATCTTCAATATAAATCTTGGTAATGGGGTTCCCGCCTATGCCCGTTTGGATAACGTCCATAATATCTGAGATATTAATTCCTAATCGTGCAATGGCCTTACGATCTGCATCAATACGAAATTCAGTCATAGGAGGTTCTTGGTCGATGATCACATCCTTTGCACCTGGCACGGATTTCAAAATCCGTACTGCAGAATTGGCAATCTTACGTACACCAATAAGGTTGTTGCCAAAAATTTTTACCACCAAATCACTATGAGCGCCTGCTACTTTATCTAATACTCCGTCAATCATGGGTTGAGAAAATGCAACATGGACTCCAGCTAATTGCATATACCGCTCGGAAAGATGTTTGATCAGATCCTGTTTAGTCCAACCAGATTTCCAAGTGTTATAAGGATGGAGGGTGATTGCGCATTCAATGTGTGAGGGTGTGAAAGGATCTGTACCCTCGTCGTTTCGTCCTACTTGAGAAATGACATGATCCACTTCCTTAAATTCCAATGTGGCTGAACGTATTTCATTGGCCATTTCGGTTGCTTTTTCCAGCGAAATTCCTGGAGGTAAGGTAACCTGTAGCCAGATTGATCCTTCATCTAAGTAAGGTAAAAAATCACGACCAATCCACATGCCCAAAAAAGTAACTAATACAAGAGTTGCGGCAAAAAGACTGACCACCAATTTATTGCGGCCTACTAATCGCCTTAATAAAGCTTCATAGCGAGGCATCAACCAAGTGAGGATCCTGTTTTTATATATTTTTATGGGGTTATGATACGCCCAATAAGCTAAGCCTGGAATTAAGGTTAGAGCCACCAACAAGGCACCAATTAAGGCAAAACCCACTGCAAATGCCATTGGGGAAAATAATTTGTATTCGATTTGCTGAAATGCGAAAAGCACTGAGTACGCTGTGATGATCACCAGAATACCAAAGAAAATGGGCTGAGTGACTTGTAGGCTTGATTTTAGTACTTCTTCTTCCGTTAGCGTCGCTTCTTCATTTGCTTCACGACGGCGCAAAATATTCTCCATTACCACTATCGCGCCATCCACAATAATCCCGAAATCAATAGCACCGAGTGACAATAAGTTGGCGGGGATATTAAAGTTGTACATTAGGATAAAAGCGGTCAGTAATGAAATTGGGATGGTGATCGCAACAATGGCTGCAGCACGTATACTCCCAAGAAAAAAGAGAAGAACAAGCGTTACCATCGTCATTCCATCAAAAAGGGTTTTACCGACGGTATGCACAGTCGCATGAACAAGATCATTGCGATTGAGATAAGGGACAACTTTGACGTCCTTCGGTAGGATTTTTTCATTCAGTTCATTGATTGCGTCTTGGACGCCTTTCATGACACGAGAGGGGTTTTCCTTTTTGAGTAAAAGCACGATGCCTTCAATTACGTCAGGATTATTGTCTTTTCCAACTATCCCATGACGTTGTTTGTGACCCAAAGTCACTTTACCGATGTCTTTAATAAAAACGGGTACGCCATTATCTTGTGTGACTTGAATATTTGCAAAATCTTCTAAACTACGGATTAAACCTACACCCCGTACGACAATACCTTGTTCACCGCGCACCATGATACTTCCGCCGGCATTAGCATTGTTATTGTTGATTGCCTGAATAATTTTTCCCAACGAAAGATGGTATTTTGCTAATTTTATTGGATCAAACTCTAGCAAGAACTGAGTAGTGACACCGCCAAAATTGGCGACATCGGTTACTCCCGGAACTTGCTTTAGCCTTGGAATAACTTTCCAAAATTGCAATTCAGATAATTCACGTAAGGTCCGTGTTTTTGAGTCAAGTGTGTAGCGATAGATTTCACCGATGGGTGAGGTTAGCGCATCTAAACCCGGTTGGGCTCCATAAGGTAGGTTTACATTATTAATGCGTTCCAATAACCGTTGACGTGACCAATAATCTTCTGAACCATCCTGGAATACAACCGTAATCAATGATAAGCCAAAGGTACTTCTTGAGCGCATCACGCTGATACCGGGTGTCCCCATAATCTCACGCTCTAAAGGGATAGTAATTTGCTGTTCAACTTCTTCTGCTGCAAGTCCATTCACCTGTGTGACGACTTGCGAGGTCGTGGGGGCGATATCGGGATAAGCCTCGAGTGGGATTTGTGTCCAGCAGTAATAGCCATAAAAACAAACAAAGACAAAGACGAGAGCGACAATACCACGTCGATGAAAGCATTGTCTAACTATAGTCTCAACCATTGAGTATAATTCCCCCTTTGACTACAACCCGTTCGTTAGCCTTTAGCCCAGAAAGCACTTCAACTTGATTATGCAATTGGGGACCCAGTTCGAGCAGACGTGGTTCAAATTGCCAGGGTGCTACTTCAACAAAAACGATACTATCGAACCCTCTTTGGATAACTGTGGTCAAGGGAAGGACGATCCGTTTGTGAGGTTGGCTTAAGAAAACGGCTTTGCCAAACATATTAGGCCTTAATTGTCCCAATTTATTCTCAAATAGCATACTCACATCAACGGTACGGGTATTTGGGTTGAGCAAAGGGCTTATGTAATCAACCTTAGATCGAAAATGTTGTTGGTAAGCATCGATCACAACATCAACATCTTGCCCAACGTACAGGTGTTTTAGATCTTTTTCTTGGGCGCTTGCATTAATATATACGGTCGATAGATTGGCTACAGTCATGACAGGCGCTGTTATGTCATTCCAATAACTCCCTATTGCTGCATTTAACTCGGTGACTTGGCCGGAAATGGGGGAACGAACTGCCAATAGACTGTCTTTGATATTCGTGTTTTCGACTCGGAGGGCTTTCAATCGTGCATTCGCCCTCAATAATTCGCTTACTGCTTGCTCGTAATCACTTTGAGCTTGCTGTAGATCACGCCGAGCATTAATATTTGAGACACTTAATCGTTGTTGACGCTTCAGATTCGCCTCTGCAAAAATTAAAGTTGCTTTGGCTTTTTCAACATCGCTTAAAGCTTGAGCGAGATCGGCTGAATCAATGGTAAATAAAATATCCCCTGCATTGACTTGATCACCGAGTCGTTTATTGATGCTCGTTATCCGTCCGGAAAGGGGGGGTTGTACTTTAATTAGCTTAGCGGGATCAGCTTCAATAATGGCCGGAAGTGTAAAAGGCGTAATAACTAATTGCTCTACCACCGGTTTAATGACAATGAATCGCCGTAAAGGGGATTCTGGAGGAATAACTAGGCGTCCATCGATGTGGAGTATGGGAGAGACATTTTTTGCTGGTTTAGATCCTTTGTCATAAGTGAGGATTAACCAGAAGGCAAGCATTGTGATGAGAAGGGCTAACAAACTCCAAAAAATGCGCCTGGTAATTAGCGATCTTGATATCAAGTAGATCTGCTCCCTCGATCCATAAAATTTAAGAATCAATTTTATCTGGATTATTTACGATAAATCAAACTGAAAAGTGATAAAAAGAGCTTTATCTAATCCAGAGTTTGCGTCCATTGAGCATACAAGCATTAATTTTTGATGGGTAGTGAGGTGGAGCAAATTATTTTCAATATGACGCTGGGCTATTGCCCAGCAAACCTATTTACACTTTAGGTATTAAAAAGGAGTAATTCAGATAAATGGAAGATAACGAATTAATTTACCCCTAGGTTAGCAGGAGCGGCTTGTTCGGCCGCTTCTTGCTCTTGTCTTAGCCTTTGCAATTCGTTTTTCAAGTTAGCTTGATTAGCGGGATTCTTAAGTGCAGCATCCCTATTGGCAGCGATTTGTGTTGCTTTTTCCTGGGCAAATTTAAGTCGTTGAGGATGTTCTTTAAATAAATCAGTCTTCTCAGGTTTGCCTTTGTCATCGTGTTTATATTTGGGTTCGCCATTCACTTCAATGGTTATTTTTTTAGGGTCAAAACCGGCCAAAATAGCGGATTCATAAGCTTTGCGGCCAATTTCTGCGGCTAATTTGGGATCTGTAGCATTGTTGACACGAATGGTAATGGATTCGCATCCACGAGCTTTCATTTCTTCGGCCATGCTGGTTATCGTTTCATAGATATCGGCGTCAGATTGGAACCATCGCCTAAACTGCGTACTGAGAGAGCCATCCTCGCCTGCCTGGAGAGTTTTACCCGATAGGGTAATGTGAGTTTGTAGTTTCGCTGGGTCAACATTTTTGAGTAGGGCTGAGCCTTTTTTGCCTGTGCCTATAGAAAGATTTTCACCATGTTGGTTGGCGTTTGCTGAAATGGCCTCAATTTCTTTGCTCAGCTGTTTAGAAAATATCGAGTTAGAAGAGATTGAGTATCTTTGCCCTAAGAAGGAAAGGCGATACCATTCTTGTTCAGCTCTTTTAAAAAGTTTGTTGGCGTCATCTTGCAGCGATTTTTCAAATTTTTTCAATTCTTCATTCTGCGATTTAGTCAACTCCGAAATCATTTCATTTTTAATTGCATTGAGTTGGGCATCACTGCAGCCGAGGGCTGTTTTCATTTCATTTCTGAATGCAACACTTTCAGGCCCCTGAGTCTCGTCAAATAGTTTGGTTAATTTATCTTTCTCTTGCGCATGTTGTGCTTTTATCGCGCTCACGGCAGTGTTTTTAGCGTCTAGCAAATAAGAACCGGCATCACAAAGAGTGTATTTCCCGGATTGTAAAAGAGTATTTAAATTGGCCAAGTTGGTGTTAAACGCTTTTTTTGCATTCTTATAGGGATCCGTTTCTTTAAGAGCACCAGCTATTTTATCTTTAGCTAAGGCAGCTTCTGGAGGAGCGGCTGCTTTTAATTTTTCAGCAATCGTTGTCCCATCAGGCGCTTTAACTTTAGCAAAGCCGTCAGCACCTTTTACTCGATTCGATTCGAAATCGTTAAAATTGTTGGTGCTGGGCAAACCGCCGCTGTCTTTAAGACTGCGTATGTAGTGGTTATACACTTTCTTTTTTTCAACGGTACTTTCTGCTTCAAGGTCGCTTTTAACTTTAAGATCAGCCATGGTTCACCTGCTAATAGATTTTGCGCACGTACAGTATATAAAAAGTATAACATTAAATGCTTAACTAAGGCTTAAGCGTTCTCCTTACCAAGCGGGTATTGCTGAATCGCCAAAAAGTTCTTTCGCTTTATTTTTTACTTCTGGTGAATTCATCGCTTTAACAAACTCTTCCAATTGCGGTTTCTTAGCGCTGTCCCGTCGAATCACAATCAAATTAGCGTAAGGGGAATCTTTACCTTCAATAAAAATGGCATCCCGCGAAGGACTTAAGCCAGCTGGAATAGCAAAAGTGGTGTTAATGACTGCAGCATCAACATCATCTAAAATGCGTGGCAATTGTGCGGCATCGAGTTCTTTGATGACGAGGTGTTTAGGGTTATTAGTAATATCTGCCACTGTAGCCAGGCTAGCATTTTTTAAATCAATTAACCCAGCCTTTTGCAACAGTAAGAGGGCGCGCGCCTCGTTGCTTGGATCATTGGGTATTGCGACTGTGCCCCGTTCTGGTAATTGAGTTAGCGATTTGATTTTATGTGAATAAATTCCTGTAGGATAAACGAACGTTTTGCCAATGGGTTCTAAGTTGTAGCCATGAGCTTTAATAGCGGCTTGTAAATAAGGCAAATGTTGATAAACGTTAGCATCCAGGCTGCCGTCTTGCAGGGCTTCATTGGGTAAATTGTAGTCATTAAATTCAACAATTTTAATGGTTAAGCCATATTGTTTTTGCGCAACATCTTTTGCTACTTCTACTAAGTCTGTTTCAGGGCCTGCAATAGTGCCTACTGTCAAAGTATTAGGTGAAGGCTTGTTGCAAGCGACTAAACTTATTAACAAAACAAAAACACTGAAAATACGCATTAAACTCTCCAGAAATGATGAGTAATAACTTTAGGGGATATTGGCTAATTGTGCGAGTAATGACGCGCCAACCGATCTCCTCCCATTTGAATTAATTGAACAATCACGATTAAGATTAAAATTGTTGCTAACATTATCACCACATTAAAGCGTTGATAGCCATAACGAATGGCTAAATCACCTAAACCGCCTCCACCAACTGTACCTGCCATAGCAGAATAATTAACGAGAGTAATTGCTGTCACTGTGACGGCTTGAATTAACGCAGGAAAAGCCTCGGGCAACAAAATGAGGCGAATCATCTGCCAAGTACTGGCCCCCATTGAGAATCCGGCCTCGATTAAACCATAGGGCAGGGTTTGGTAGACATTGTCGACTAAACGAGCAAAAAAAGGAGTAGCTCCTAAAGTCAACGGAACCATGGCTGCATGGATCCCAATGGAGGTCCCAACTAAAAATCGAGTAAAAGGAATTAATGCAACCAGCAAGATAATGAAGGGAATCGAGCGGCTTATATTAATTAATCCGGAAATAAATCGACTGATCCAAGCATGAGGTTTAATTTTGTTGCTCGTAAAAAGAAGAGTACCTAAAGGTAGCCCTAGCAAGATAGCGAATAGTGTACTGGCAATAACCATGTAGAGCGTCTCACCGCTGGCTATTAGCAAATCATAGAACATTGTCAGTGACATAACCTAAAATCTCCACAGTTAGATTAGCTTCTTCGCAGCGTCCGATAAATCGCTCCAATAAAACTTCATTTGCTGTCAATTCAACGACTAAAACGCCACAGGTAACCGTATCAAATCGGTCGATATTAGCGAGAAGGATATTAATATCCAGGTGTAATTCACGACTCGTTTTGCTTATGAAAGGCACTGTTGCTGTTTCGCCTTGAAAAAACAAACGTAATAAAGGTTTATTATTTGGAATGTTAGATAAACTTGAGCTTAAGCAAGCAGGTAATTGAGGGCTCAATTGTGAATAAAGCATTGATTTTGCTACACTTTCTTGTTTGGCAAAAACATTAGATAGGGCAACAGTCTCGACAATCTCACCATTTTCCATCACTGCGAGGCGATGGCAAATTCGTTTCACTACCTCCATTTCGTGAGTGATTAATACGATAGTTATCCCGTAGAGTTTGTTGATTTTTTTAAGTAACTCAAGGATGGAATTTGTTGTTTCTGGATCTAAAGCAGAAGTTGCTTCGTCACAAAGTAAAATTTTAGGTGAGCAACTTAGGGCACGAGCAATAGCAACTCTTTGTTTCTGTCCGCCACTGAGTTGATGTGGGTAAGCATCAACTTTTGCCGAAAGCTCCACCAAGGGCAGCAATTCATCAATTTTATTTTTAATGGTTTCTTCATCAATCCCCTGAATACGCATAGGGAGGGCAATATTGTCATAAACCGTTTTGGAATTCAGTAAATTGAAGTGCTGGAAAATCATTGCCATTTTATGGCGGGCTTTCCGTAAATTACCGGGGGATAGTTCGGTAATAGTTTCGTTATCCACAATGACTTCACCGCAGTCGGGTTGCTCTAATAGATTGATAGTGCGCAATAAAGTGGATTTTCCCGCCCCACTTTTGCCTATTATGCCAAATATTTCACCTTCTTGAATAAATAAATTAACGCTGCGTAAAGCAACGGCTTCATTATAGGATTTTGTTAATCCGTTTAATTCAATCATCACATCAACCTAGGGTATACAGGATGCGGGGTGCTAAGAAAGTGAGGGAGGTACCCACCCGCTTTAGCCGTATTTACAAGAGCATGGTTTTTAACCCACACAAATGAGCGCCCGCAAGCTGAGTTTCAAATCGGCGCAAGTAGGGATGATACTATAAAAAATGTTGTTCATCTAGGGTCTGTAGGCAGCTTCAGCAATTCTCGCTTTGAGAACTCAGCCCAGGCAAAGTTTGGAAGCCAAAGATTTTTTACATTTTTTTATCTTTTAATTTTCTCTTAATGTTCAGTATGTACAATTTATAGTCACTTTAACGCCTATGTTATCCATTTGTTTAAATCACTTAGTAGTAAGAGGTACACATCATGAAAAGTAAGAGCGAATATAATCCAAAACATGAATCGCAATCTGTTCAATTTTTTGGTGGACTTGCAGCCGCTGTAAAATATGTCGTTACTGGTTCCCCTTTAGTTGCACCTCCATTGGACAATAAGTTTGATGCTCCAAACCGTCAGCATTTTCATGATGAATTAGAAAAAGTTTCGCAGAAAGAAGTAGTGAAACAATCTAAGCACGCTCAATATGAAATAGGCATGATGAAAGGACAAAATTATGCTCAGAATGGGTTGAGCCAATCTATGCCGAAGGAAAGCATTCCTGCTTTCATTAAACAAGTTGAAAAGCATGCCGAATTGGACGAAAAGGCAAGATCCAAAGGACAACCACACGCATCACCATATAAGCACGCTAAAGCGAATGTAGTAGCCCATCAAGAGCTTAAAAAAATATTTAAAGAAACGGGTTACACGAGCGGTTTCTTTTTGCATAGCACTGCAGAGTTTCAAAACACCCTTATTAGAGATGCTAGTGATCCAAACCGCACTGTTTTTGATCATGCATCCTTCAAATAAGGCTCCACGTTTTCTTTACTACCCCACTTTATGTGCGGTATCCAGTGAGTAAGTTGGGTCATGTTTGGCCCAACATTACACTGGCTGAGTGGTTTCTGATCGGTTACAATAAGAAAATTAAATATACTGGACATTTTTTAATACAGCATCTAACCCTAGACTAAGGAATATTTATGTTTAGTTTTTTACGGAAATACAGCTCCTCACCTCCCTCCACAGATTCTATAAATAAAAATCAAGACTTTACTAGCCAAGACGAGGTCTTGCATAGTGTTAATCCTGAAAAAGGAGAAAAAGGTATTTGTTCACAAATGGCGAATCTTTTTACAAAATATCAAATTAGCTGCGGTTCTCCTGATTTTTTAAAGGGCAGCCCAGAAGAAATTTATAAGGCCTCACTTCAGGAGAGACGACACCAAGAGGAATTATTTGCAAAAGGGGAAGATGGACTTCATAGTGCTTTTGTTGATTGTAAAACACCTTATTTTTCTAGCAATAATCAATTAAAAGTCTCTGATCTTAATGAAGAGAGCCTACCCAAATTAGTTAGTGATACAAGACCCCATTATCTTGTTACCTATCCTATTAAAAATACAGATCAATTTCATCAGGTTGCTTTTGGAAAAACAAAAAAAGGAACTTGCTACTCTTTTAGCGCGAATTTTCCTCCTAAAGAACACTCATGTGACTCATTTAATGACATTGTGGAGGAAATGCATAAATTAGGTGATGAGGACAGTTATGTCACGGTCGCTGTCGCACATGGAAAGAAATAAGAGACATGCCCGCCGCTCTCTTTTACGTAAACGTGCCCGTGCCCAATAAAGCACCATTTCGGGCACGTAAAAGAGTAGGAAGAGGAACTATTACATCTTCGGTTTTTTAAGTTTATGTAATTTACCCTTCTTCAGAAAACAATAACCAAGTCCAAGAACCAAACCATAAACTAAATGGCCGATTAGGGGGGGGATATTGGCTTGTATACCTGCGAGATTCCATTTAGAAAATAAAGGTGCACCGGCAGTCAAAGTAGGCAGGAGAGTCATGGGGCCAGCAATCCACATCGCAATACCGAATAGCAGTCCTAAAAAGACTGCAGACCACCAGGAATGAATTAACCAGCCTAAAATAAGCGCAAAGGCAATACCTGCAATGATACTCACTATAAAATGAACAATTAAACCACCAAGTCTAGTCGGCCAGCCGATAAGACTCCCTAATGTTTCTGTCATTCCTCCAAGAATTAAAAAAAAGGCGAACACAATACCAGCGACCACTCCAGCAACTATCCCATTGCTGATCCCTTTCTTGTCATACATGTAACATCTCCTTATTAATGCTTATTACTGCCTGACTGTCTGCTTAATCTATTCGATGAGTCTGTAGTAAATGATTGTATTTAATAGGTATCTGCGTTTTTAGTATAGACCAAATCTAAAAGATACACCCTTTACTCCATTAACTCTTTGCGATTCTTAAAGTGTTCAAGCGCCTCGGGATTAGCTAGAGAACCAACATTATGCACTTCTTCTCCATGAACTACTTGACGGACAGCTACTTCAACAATTTTTCCGCTGATTGTGTGTGGAATATCTGCGACCTGGAGAATTTTTGCTGGTACATGGCGCGGGGAAGCATTATGCCGTATCGTCTGACGAATCGTATCCTTCAGCGAATCATTAAGCTCCACCCCTTCTTTTAGTTTTACAAACAGCACGACTCGAACATCTTCTTGCCAGTTTTGCCCGATAACAATACTGTCGAGAATTTCGGGAATTTTTTCGACCTGACGATAAATTTCTGCGGTGCCGATGCGCACGCCTCCCGGGTTGAGAACCGCATCTGAACGCCCATAAATAATGAGTCCATTGTGCGGAGTAATTTCGGCAAAATCGCCGTGAGCCCATACGCCCTCAAAACGCTCGAAATATGCATGCTTATATTTTTTTTTATCAGGGTCATTCCAGAAGCTGACGGGCATTGAAGGGAATGGCTTAGTGCAAACCAGCTCACCGCGTTCCTCACGAAGGGCATGGCCTTGCTCATCAAAGATTTCAACTGCCATTCCAAGCCCAAGGCATTGCAGTTCACCACGGTAAACGGGTAGGATGGGGTTGCCTAAGGCGAAACAAGAAACAATATCTGTGCCGCCGGAAATGGAGCTAAGTTGGACGTCAGGTTTAATGTGTTTATAAACGAAATCGTAATTTTTAGGCAGCAAAGGTGAACCTGTGGAAAGAATGGCTCTTAGAGTTTTTAAAGTAAATTGTTGACTAGGGATAACTCCAGCTTTTTCGACTGCAGAAATAAATTTAGCACTGGTTCCAAAAACGGTAATTTTTTCATCATCAATTAACTTAAAAAGTCGATCCGCACCGGGATAAGTCGGCGCGCCTTCGTAAAGGGTTAATGTGACTCCTAAAGCGAGTGCAGAGACCATCCAATTCCACATCATCCAGCCACAAGTGGTGTAAAAGAAAAGGTTATCGGCAGGAGTCAGATCGGTATGTAAACCCAGTTCTTTCAGATGTTGCAACAGGGTGCCCCCAGCACTGTGGACGATGCATTTAGGTTTGCCGGTGGTGCCTGATGAAAAGAGAATGTAGACTGGGTGATCAAAAGGTAATTGCTTAAATTCACAGTATTCTGCAGGTTCAAGAAACTTGTCCCAAACGACAGCGTTCTTTACTGGGCTTAAGTCTGGATTGCTGAAAATAATGGGGCAAACAATCACTTTGGTAAGGGTAGGGATTGCTTTGCTCATTTCGATAATTTTAGTGCTGCCGTCGTGTGTTTTACCCAAATATTGGTGCCCATCGCAAATAAAAAGGACTTTGGGTTCAATTTGTCCTAATCGGTCAAGGGCTGCTTGTGGTCCAAAGTCGGGGGAGCAGGAAGACCAAATAGCACCGATCGAAGTAGCGGCAAGCATGGCAATGATCGTGTATGGAACGTTAGGCATAATGGCTGCCACTCGATCACCGGTGACAACTCCCGCTTTTTTTAGCCCTTCAGCGCAACGAGCAACTAACCCATTGAGTTCTTTGTAGCTTAAAATTTGTCTGTCACCGTTTTCATTAACGCTAATTATCGCTGTGTGTTTGTCGTTACGAGATAATAATTTTTCAGCAAAATTGAATGTCGCTCCGCTAAACCACCGCGCGTTTATCATATGGTCATAATGATTGAGGGGTTCTTTTGCAGGAATAGTGAAAGTGAGACCAAAAAAATCAATCAGTGTTTGCCAGAAATCAGCTGGTTGATTGATAGACCAGGTATAAAGTTCTTGGTAATTCTTAAAGTGTTGTTGATGTGCTTGCTCTGCAAAACGCATGAATTGCCATATTCTGGTTTTTTCTGGCTGCTTGGGTTCCCATACTGATTTCATTGTAACTATCCTTGCTGATTGAGAATTACTTCTTATCGGTTATCTACCAATCCGAATAAATCTTTAGGTATTCATTGACGCTTGTCAATAAAAAAGTGTCATCGCGGCACGGTTGTCCCATTAAAAATGGGACGTCTTTTCCGTGCCCAGCGAAGAATCTCCTTGCAAGGGAAAGCCGGAATGATCTAATTAATCCCTCAGCTCAGTATGATAATGATGCACTCACAGGCTGTTGTTGTGTAATACAATGAATTCCGCCGCCCCCTGCGAACACATCTAATGCATCAATTTGGGTGATGTGATAATTTGGGAAGAGTTGGCAGAAGAGTTGATAAGCAGCCTTATCCTTTTTCTCATCACCAAAAGCAGGCATCACAATGCCTTGATTAGCCAAATAAAAATTAATGTAAGACAAAGTTAGGCGCTCGTTCCCCATATAGGAGGCAGAAGGCTGTTCTACAGTGAAGATTTCAAAAGGTTTTCCTTTGGCATCGGTTGCGGATTTCAGTATCTCTAAGTTTTCTTGCAAAATGGGATAGTTTTCATCCTGCTTATCATGGGTAATCAGGCAAAGCACTTTACCGGGACCGGCAAAGCAGGCTATTTCATCAATATGCCCATCGGTTTCATCCCCAATTAATCCTCTGTTTAACCAAATGATCTTCTCAGTGCCTAGATACTCATAAAGATAATTTTCAATTTCAGTTTGGGATAAATGGGGATTGCGATTGATGTTCAATAAACATTCTTTACTGGTCAGAACGGTCCCTTCACCATCCACATGAAATGAGCCTCCTTCCATCACTAAAGGGGCTTTAAAATGCTGAGCTTGGGTTTCGTGAATGATCGCCCCTGCAATTTGATTATCCAATGCACAATCTTGGTAATTGCCCCCCCAGGCATTGTGGATCCAATCAACTCCCGCTAACTTGCCTTGAGCATCTAATAGAAAAGTGGGACCAGTGTCACGGGTCCAGGAATCGTTAATGGGAAGGGTCATTAAACGAATTTGCTCTCCGCATAGTGATCGGGCTGACTCTTCATCCCCGGGATTAACAATCATGGTCACAGGCTCGTATTGAGCAATCGCTTTAGCCACGCGGGCATAGGCGTGACGTGCACGTTCAAATCCTATCAGCGCCCAAGTGTCTTGGTGACAAGGCCAAGCCATCCAGCACCCCGCGTGTGGATACCATTCAGGTGGCATACTAAATCCTGCTTGTTTAGGTGTAGTCATGGTTATCCTTTTACTTTGTTACTATCAAGGTAAGTTTGCTGAGTAAAAATGCTGCGTAGCTCATTGAGGTAAGCTTGAATTTTTTCGCTTGGTAAATCAGCACTAATGAGCTGTTTCTCGTAAGACAGGAGCAATTTCTTAGTATCAAAATGGGCTAAATTCAAGACATTAGTGACAGTATCCCCGCTCACTAAATCAGTAATCTCAAATTGGCCATCTCCGAGTAATTTTACATCGAGGGAATTGGTGTCACCAAAGAGGTTATGTAAATTACCTAAGATTTCCTGATAAGCACCCACGAGGAAGAAGGCGATATTAAAAGGGTTATTCTCATCATAAGGCGGCAGCATAAGAGTGGTATTTATGCAAGATTTACCGGGATATTCTTTGATTGTTCCATCTGAATCACAGGTTAAATCTTGAAGGATGCTGTGCATGGTGGGCTTTTCTGTTAGTTGCGAAATTGGGGCTACTGGAAAAATCTGGCCAATGGCCCAAGCATCAGGCAACGATTGAAAAAAAGAAAGGTTACAAAATATTTTTGCTGCCATGCGTTCATTTATTTGATTATGCAATTCACTGTCACTCGGGTTGTTTTCATCCAGTATTTGCTGGATTTCAAAACAAATTGCTGTAAAAAATTGTTCAACTTTTGCTTTTTCTTGCAAACTCATGAGACCGTGTTTAAAGAGAGAATGTGCTTCATCCAAAGAGTGGCTCGCATAATTGTAAATTTCAGAGGGTGAGCTTCCCGAAATGGATTGGTAAGTATCCCAAATATCACGGATAACATGGGAGTCTTCATCAGTAATAGGCGGTAAGTTTTTAGATCTTTTGACAGATTCAACGTCGGTAATATTCGTGACCAAAACAGCATGGTGCGCTGTGAGAGCCCTTCCTGATTCTGAAATGAGATTTGGCTCCGGCATGTTGGCTTCTTCACAGAAAGGGCGAAGCGCTAAAAGAATATTTGTTGCATATTCTTTGATGCTGTAGTTCATTGAGCAATCCGAACTGGAATGAGTACCCTCGTAATCAACACCAAGACCGCCGCCTACATCGATGGTATTGATTGGGGCTTGCAAATGCCGTAGCTCGATGTAGTAGCGTGCTACTTCTTGCATGCAATGGCGAATATCATGAATATTGGCAATTTGCGACCCCAGGTGACAATGCATTAATTGAAGGCAATCCAGATAGTCCTTATCTCTTAATTGATTCACCACATCCAGAACTTGTTCAGCATTTAATCCGAATTTGGATTTAGCACCCCCAGTGTTTTCCCATTTACCCGCTCCTTTGGTGACTAACCTAATACGCAGGCCAATTTTAGGCTTGATATCTAGGCGTGCTGATTCTTTGAGAATAATATCGAGTTCGGAACGTTTTTCGATGACAATGAAAACCTCATGCCCCATCTGTTGGGCGATTAAAGCAGTGCGTATGTAGCAACTATCTTTATATCCATTACATACAATGGTGGAAGGAGTCTGGCCTAATAAGCCAATGACAGCCATTAACTCGGGTTTACTTCCGGCTTCTAGGCCAACAGAATACCCGGGCGCTTTCAAAATTTCCCTCACTACGCTGTATTCCTGATTAACTTTAATCGGATAAACCAGTTTATAGTTTCCGCTATAGTCATTTTCTTTGATCGCTTCCGCAAAAGCCTTATTTAGCTTCAGAACTCGATCATGCAAAATGTCAGTAAAACGAATCAGCAAAGGCAATTGCAGGCCAGCACGGCTTGCAGCATTAACAATCGTTTGTAATTCAACTCCTTTATCCGCAGGGTTTTTGCTTACTGCGATATTTCCGTTGGGGTTTATGTTGAAATAACCTTCCCCCCAGTTTTCTATGTTGTAGAAGTTATCATCAGATATGGCATTTATTGTCATTAAAGTCGTCCTAAATTGGATTTACGTGGCTTGAGTAACTCCTGATATGTCTCAGGTTCGCGTTGCATTGCAAAAGGGAATAAACGTCCCCATAGTGCGCGTTGGCTAAAATCCAATTCAGCGACTAATACAGCGGGTTCATTACGAGGGGCTTGCGCTAAAATTTCACCCATTGGGTTTGAAATAAAACTGCTGCCATAAAATTCAAGTCCATCTTCACAACCAATGCGATTAACAGCAACAATAAATGTGTTTGCCATAATACCTTGAGCCACCATGACTTTTTGCCACATGGGCTGACTATCAAAGCCGGGAGCTGTAGGTTCTCCGCCTATAGCTGTAGGGTAGACTAAAACTTCCGTCTCTTTTAGGCCATAAATTCGTGATAACTCGGGAAACCATTGATCATAGCAGGTGGGCAGGCCAAAACGATGCCCCGCAAGCGTGTGGACTGGGTAATCAGAGTCTCCGGGCTTAAAATAGTAATCTTCGTGGTATTTTTCTCCACTCGGAATATGCTGTTTACGAGTAGAAGCAATCAATGTACCTGATTCATCAAAGGCAACTGCTGTGTTATAGCCTGCTTTTTCAAAGAGCGATGCAGTAATAGTCACTCCAGCTGATTTAGCCATTGCTGAAACAAAGCGTGCAGTAGGGCCTGTAGCAATATCTTCCATGTAGGGGGTGGGATCAACATCATGACGTGTGCAGAAATAGGGAGAAAGCGTTAATTCTTGTAAACATACAATCTGGGCGCCTTGTTTGGCTGCAGCAAAAATACCCGAAGCAAGCCGATCTTGATGTTCGTTAGGGTTTTCACTCCATTTTTCTTGCACTAAACCTACTTTTAATATGTCTTTACTCATTTGTTATCTCGCTGTTAATTACGCAGTGTCCATAAAGGCCTGTTTCGAAGTGCGTACTTTATCATCAAAATTCTTTTTGGAAAATAAAAGAGTTAATTGCCCAACTTATAGACTATTAAAACTGGGAACTCGAACCGCGATGTGAGGGAGTGAAAGGAGTGCAGCAATTTATCTGCTTGCACTTGAGGGATTATCGAGTCTTTAGCAGAGAGTTAAAGCCATGGATTTGCTTTAAGGTTTATCGATTAAGCTTGATTAGCCATCAATGCATTAGCCACTTTCGACTGATTCTTTTTTCCTAAAGCTTTACAAATCATATCACCAGCAGCCACAATTTTAAAAATATCGACACCTGTTTCAATGCCCAAACCATGCAGAAGATAGAGGACATCCTCGGTAGCGACATTGCCAGTTGCCCCCCGTGCATAAGGACATCCGCCAAGCCCAGCTACAGAGCTGTCGAAACGATGGATCCCACATTCTAAAGAAGCATAAATATTTGCAATCGCTTGCCCATAAGTGTCATGAAAATGCATGGCTAATCGAGGGAGGGGAATAAGCTCTAAAATTTCGTTAATCACTGCTTTGGTTTGCTTAGGTGTGCCTACTCCAATGGTGTCGCCTAAACAAATTTCATTGACTGCGTCAAATGCCAATAATTGACGGGCGACCGATGCAACTTGCTTTGGACTAATACTGCCTTCATAAGGACACCCGAGCACACAGGAAATATAGGCTCGAACGCGAATATGGTGGGCTTGAGCTAAATTAAAAACTGGTTCAAAACGGTGGATGCTTTCTGCGATTGAGCAATTGATGTTGCGCTGATTAAATGTTTCGCTGGCGGCAGTAAACACAGCAATTTCTTTCACACCCACTTCAAGTGCTTTTAGCATACCGCGCTCATTAGGGACTAGCGCTGAATAATGGATATGAGATGCTTTATCAATTGCCGCAAATACTGCTTCATTGTCGGCAAGTTGTGGAATTGCTTTTGGTGAAACAAAACTAGTCACCTCAATGTTTTTCAAACCACTTTCACTCAGTAAGTTAATTAACTCCACTTTAGTTTCTGTGGGCAAAAAAGAAGGTTCATTTTGTAAACCATCACGTGGGCCTACTTCAACAATGGTGACTTTTTGTGGATAGTTCATGGTTATCCCTAAACCGAATTAGTCTTTTAAGGCCAATAATTCAGCCCCTTCATTGACTTGCGAGCCGACTTCATAATAGAGCTCAACAAGTATGCCGTCTTTAGGTGCATGAATAGTATGCTCCATTTTCATCGCTTCCAGAACAATTAAACTATCCCCTTCTTTAACGGTGTCCCCTTTGTTTTTTAGAATGGCAACTACTGTGGCGGGCATGGGCGCTGTCAGTTGCCCCCTTTTTGCTGCTGATTGTGCTCCAAAATTTTGCCAGTCAAAGCGTTCGATGATTAGAGGGCCTTGTTCAGTATATAAGCAAATGCTACCGGCTTCATTTGCAACGAAAGACTGGTGGATTTGTTGACCATCGTTCAGGTATAACCGATCGTGATCTATCCAGACACTCATAGCAAATTCCTCCTCATTGAGCTTCAACTTAAGTGTCTTTGAGGCGGAGGGGGTAACCGTAACGTCTAATTGTTGTTCGCCAATCAAATACCGCCAAGACCAATGGCTCGATAAGTGCATTTGCCAAGCAAAACTATGGTGAAAAAGCGCATCATCGTTATTTTGAGTCAACATGAGGTAGTCATAACCGGCTGCCATTAAGACTGCTAAATTCACATTGGGTTTAGGGAAATGGACTTTTTCCTGACTTAAAAAATCAGTGCTTAAATCAGCCTTACTGAAGCGTGGGTGTTCGCAAATCGCGAGTAGAAAAGGAATATTGCTTTTTACGCCGCCGATAGCAAAGTGTTTCAATGCTTGTCTTAATCGTTGTAAAGCCTGTTCGCGCGTTTCACCCCAAGCAATCAATTTTGCGATCATGGGATCGTAATGCTTAGTAATATCTGAATGACAAGCTACACCGCTGTCGATACGGATTCCTTCGCCATCCGGTTCTTTGAGGAAATCAATTTGACCAATCGAAGGAATAAATCCTTGATGGGGATCTTCGGCATAAATTCGGCATTCAATGGCATGTCCCTTAGCAGAAATTTTATCTTGTGTAAGAGGAACAGGTTCACCAGCTGCAATTTTTAGTTGCCATGCAACCAAATCATATCCAGTAATCATTTCAGTAACGGGATGCTCAACCTGTAAGCGTGTATTCATTTCCATGAAATAAAAGTGCTCGTTGGCATCGACTAAAAATTCCACTGTACCGGCACCGCGATAATCAATGGAGCGGGCTACCTCACAAGCTGCTTCAGCAAGGCTTTGACGCAAAGAATGAGGCAAATTAGGAGCTGGAGCTTCTTCAATAATCTTTTGATGACGCCGTTGAATAGAACAATCACGCTCGAACAAGTGGACGACTTGACCCTGGTTGTCCGCCATAATTTGCACTTCAACATGGCGGGGATTGGTGATCAATTTTTCAATGAGCATCGTATCATCAGCAAAGCTGGCCATGGATTCACGCCTGGCACTTGCTAAAGCTTGGGAAAATTCCGCTTCGCTATACACCGCACGCATTCCTTTACCACCACCGCCGCAAGCCGCTTTTAACAAAACTGGAAAACCGATTTGGAGCGCCTCATTTAATAAACGCTCATCGGATTGATCACCACCATGATAGCCTGGGGTGAGAGGCACATTGGTTTTTTCCAGCATCTGTTTAGCTAATTGTTTCGAACCCATGGCTTGCATTGCCGAAGCTGGAGGACCAATAAAAACAATTCCTGCTTCAGCACAGGCTTGAGCGAAAAGTGGATTTTCAGATAGGAAACCATAGCCAGGATGGATTGCTTCTGCACCACTGGCTTTTGCTGCTGAAATAATTGCGTCAATATTGAGATAACTAGCTTTTGCAGGTGCATCACCAATCCAATAGGCGCTGTCTGCCTGCAGTACATGTTGGCTATGTTTATCAGCGGTCGAATAAATTGCAACACTATGGATACCCAATTGCCTTGCAGTTCTAATAACACGGCAAGCAATTTCTCCACGATTAGCGATGAGAATTTTATTAAACATGAAAATCCTTAATTACCTTAATCCCAGATGGGTGTTTCTTTATTTAAAAAGGCATGCAATCCTTGTTGGCCTTCCGTGGAAACCCGTTTTTTCGCAATGAGAGCTGCTGTGTATCGCATCATTTCCTCATCAATCGCTTTATCTACAACCTTTTCAACTAATGTTTTACAAGCACTGATTGCTTGTGGGGCAAGTCTAATAATCTGTTCAGCATAATTCAGAGTAAAAGGCCATAAGGCATCTTCGGTTACACAGTGCTGGACTAACTGCAATCGTTTCGCTTCTTCCCCATCAAAAATTTCCGCTGTCATAAATAAATGTTTCGCAGCACGCTCGCCAATTGCTTTAACAACATAAGGGCTAATTACTGCAGGAATTAAGCCGAGCTTGACTTCAGAAAAGCAAAAGCGTGCAGCAGTTGACGCAATTGCAATATCACAAGCAGCCGCAAGACCTGCTCCTCCACCAAAAGCAGCACCCTGAATCATCGCAATGGTGGGTTTGGGGCTCTTATTTAAGTTGTACATCACTTGTGCAAGGACCATGGCATCGTTTAAGTTCTCTTCCTCACTATACTCTGCCATGCGCTGCATCCAGGCGAGATCCGCGCCAGCAGAAAAATGCTTACCATTTGCTTTAAGTAGTATAACGCGTACCCGTGGATCTCGCACTGCTTCATCGAGTGTTTGCTTAAGGGCGGCTAATAAACGATCGTCAAAAGCATTATGTTTTTCTACACGGTTTAAGGTGATAATAAAAATTCGATCTTGAAGTTCACTTAACAAGTCACTCATCGTATCTCCTTGCATTGCGGAATGCAGGTTACATGCGAAATACACCAAAACGAGTTGTTTGAATCGGTGCATTTAAGGCAGCCGATAGGCTCAACCCTAAAATTCTTCGTGTGTCTTCGGGAGCAATAACGCCATCATCCCACAACCTGGCACTGGCATAATAGGGATTACCTTGCTTCTCGTATTGTGCGCGCAGTTCGGCTTTAAAAGCTTCTTCCTCTTCTGCAGGCCAAGGTGTACCATGCTTGATGCATTTATCTCGATTAATTTGAGCAAGAACGTTAGCCGCTTGCTCGCCGCCCATGACTGAAATCCGCGTGTTAGGCCACGACCATAGGAAACGTGGATCATAGGCGCGCCCGCACATGGCATAGTTTCCAGCACCGAAACTACCCCCTACAATCACAGTGAATTTAGGTACTTGGGCATTGGCTACAGCAGTAACCATTTTGGCGCCATGTTTGGCGATGCCGCCTGCTTCATATTTACTTCCCACCATGAAACCCGTGATGTTTTGTAAAAAGACTAATGGGATTTTGCGTTGGCAGCATAACTCAATAAAATGAGCCCCTTTTAGCGCACTTTCACTGAATAATATCCCATTATTAGCGATAATCCCTATCGGATAGCCGAAAAGATGGGCAAACCCACAGACTAAAGTTGTACCGTAAAGCGCTTTAAATTCATCAAACTCAGAGGCATCGACAATTCTGGCAATGACTTCACGAATATCAAAAGGTTTGCGCGGATCGACGGGGACGATACCGTTGAGCTCATTAGCATCATAAAGAGGCTCACGGCTTTGAATGCGGGTAAGTGTTTCTGGCTTTTTACGATTCAAATTGCTGATTGCGACTCTTGCTAGATGTAAGGCGTGAGCGTCATTTTCAGCATAGTGATCAGCAACCCCTGAGTGACGGCAATGAACGTCCGCTCCGCCAAGCTCTTCAGCGCTAATGATTTCACCTGTCGCGGCTTTCACAAGTGGGGGGCCACCGAGGAAAATTGTCGCTTGATTTTTCACCATGATCGACTCATCAGCCATTGCTGGTACATAAGCTCCTCCAGCGGTACAAGAGCCCATCACGACGGCAATTTGCGGTATATTTTCGGCAGAGAGCGTGGCTTGATTATAAAAAATACGCCCGAAGTGGTCACGATCTGGAAAAACTTCATCTTGTCTTGGTAGGAAAGCACCGCCAGAGTCTACCAAATAAATGCAGGGGAGATGATTTGCCCTCGCTATATCTTGCGCGCGCAGATGCTTTTTAACTGTTATAGGGTAATAAGTTCCACCTTTAACAGTGGCATCATTGACCACAATCATGCATTCGGTGCCTGAAACTTGACCAATACCGGTAATAATTCCGGCTGCCGGAACATTGTCTTCATAAACTTCATAGGCGGCAAGCTGCGACAGCTCGAGAAAGGGGCTGCCCGGATCAAGTAATTGCTGCAAACGTTCACGTGGTAGTAGTTTTCCGTGTTTCAAATGCCTATGTCGGGCTTTTTCATCCCCTCCTTGAGCAATTTTCCTAACCACAGTTTGCAGTGCTTCAAGCAAGCCCTGCATATTTGCTTGATTTTCTTTGAATTCATTACTGGCGGGATTTAACTGACTGATAATTTTAGTCATGAATAATCCTTAAATATGTATCAAAACATTGCTAAGTACTACGACAAGCCATAAACACCAAGTTAACTCCATGAAATAAGGCATTTCTTTTCCTTTAACTAAGCGATAACTCAGAGCGGGGATCGCAGCAATTATAACTGGAATAAGCACTAGAAGAATGACTTTACGGATAACGGTGCCTAAGCCTCCTTGGCTAAAGATTGGCGTTAATTTGATATTAATAAACACATACAACATATCGATATAGACTAATAGCATGTGGGCAAATCGCGCAAAAACAACTACAAGGATACTAAGTAGCAGGTAGATAAGACTTTGTCTAAGCATGTACATCCTTAATCGAAGTAAACAAGTTTTGTTATTATTTCAGGGCATTGTTGTTTGACCCTATATATTTTAATCCGGGCTAGCGGGTGCAGTCGTAGACTTACTGTCATTATGTTAAGACTGTTAATCCGAGCCGGATGTGTGAGCAAGCGGATACATAACCGCTTGCTTCTTGTCCGCTCTCTTCCGGTAGCAGGGCGGAACTCTTTAACTTCTCCATGTCACATCATTTCTATAGCAATTGCTGTAGCTTCCCCTCCGCCAATGCATAAAGAAGCGATACCGCGTATTTTTTGTTTTTGTTTTAACGCATGCATTAATGTCACAATAATTCGTGCTCCGGAAGCACCAATTGGATGGCCCAATGCACAAGCCCCCCCATGAATATTAACTTTTTCATGATCCAGTTCAAGCTGGGTAATGGCAGCCATAGCGACAACGGCAAAGGCCTCATTAATCTCATACAAATCAACCTGACCTGGATGCCAACCCGCTTTGTTTAAAACCTTGCGTATGGCATCGACAGGAGCAGTAGTAAACCATTGAGGAGCTTGGGCATGGCTAGCATGAGCGATAATTCGAGCGAGAGGTTGCAGCCCACGTTTTTTTGCATAAGCAGCAGTCATTAAAATCAAGCTCGCAGCCCCGTCAGAAATCGAGCTTGAATTTGCTGCGGTCACTGTGCCGTCTGCTTTGAAAGCGGGTCGTAGTTGGCTGATTTTGGCAAGTTTGCTTTCGTCAGGGCTTTCATCTTGTTTGACCACGATCTCACCTTTACGATCAACAATGGTTACAGGAGCAATTTCTTCCGCAAATGCGTTATTTTGCTGCGCCTGTAATGCACGCATCAAAGAGCGGGCAGCGAACTCATCTTGTTGTTGACGAGAAAATTGAAAGTGGCTGGCTGTTGCTTCTGCAAAACAACCCATTAATTGACCCCGTTCATACGCATCCTCTAACCCATCTAAAAACATGTGATCTTTCAGCTCACCATGTCCTAATCGGTAGCCAGCACGTGCTTTACTTAACAAGTAGGGTGCATTACTCATGCTTTCCATTCCGCTTGCAAGAATAACATTGGCTGAGCCTGCTTTAAGTAAATCATGGGCTAACATCACAGCTTTCATACCTGAACCACACATTTTATTAATGGTTGTGGCGTTTGCTGAATTAGGAATACCTGCTTTGATAGCCGCTTGCCTTGCTGGTGCTTGGCCAATCCCCGCTTGTAGAACACAGCCGCTGATGACCTCATCAATATCAGCTGGTGACAGTTTTGCTTGGGCCATTGCTGCTTGGTGGGCAACAGCACCTAATTCTGGGGCTGATAAAGGGGATAATGCGCCAAGCATATTCCCCATCGGCGTTCTTTTTGCTGCAACAATTACAATTTCATTTTGTTCCATGTTCATTTCTCCCTTAAGCAGTTTCTTTAAAAAGTTCACGTCCAATTAGCATTCGTCTAATTTCGGACGTACCCGCACCAATTTCATAGAGCTTTGCATCGCGCAGCAATCGGCCTGTTGGATATTCATTGATATACCCATTACCACCAAGGATTTGAATGGCTTGTAGCGCCATTTGTGTCGCCCTTTCTGCGGTATATAAAATCACTCCAGCTGCATCCTTCCGGCTCACTTTGCCCTGGTCACATGCGCGGGCTACCGTATAGAGGTAGGCACGTGAAGCACTTAATTCAGTATACATGTCAGCCAATTTACCTTGGATAAATTGAAATTCTCCGATGGGTTGGTTGAATTGCTTGCGTTCGTGGACATAAGGTAGCACAACATCCATACAGGCTTGCATGATGCCGATGGGGCCGGCCGCTAACACTGTTCGTTCGTAATCAAGACCACTCATCAATACTGTGACGCCCTTGTCAATCTCGCCAAGCACGTTTTCTCTGGGGACTTCACAGTCTTCAAAGACAAGTTCACAAGTATTGGAGCCACGCATACCCAGTTTATCGAGTTTTTGTGCTGTGCGAAAACCCTTAAATCCCTTTTCGATAATAAAAGCTGTGATCCCTTTACTTGCCGCTTGCTTATTTGTTTTCGCATAGACTACCAATACGTCAGCATCAGGACCATTAGTAATCCACATTTTGGTGCCGTTGAGGATGAATTTATCGCCTTGATAAGAAGCATTAAGTTGCATGCTGACGACATCAGAACCCGAATTGGATTCGCTCATGGCTAAGGCGCCTACGTGTTCCCCACTGATCAATTTAGGCAGATAGCGACGTTTTTGCTCAGTATTGCCGTTTAAGTAAATTTGGTTAACGCACAGATTTGAATGAGCTCCATAACTTAATCCAACCGAGGCTGAAGCACGTGATATTTCTTCCATGGCAATCGCATGGCCGAGGTATCCCATGTTTGCCCCGCCGTACTCCTCGCTAACAGTAATCCCAAGTAAGCCCATCTCGCCTAATTTTCGCCATATTTGATTAGGAAAGGAATTCTCGATGTCAATTTTAGCAGCGAGAGGGGCTATCTCTTTTTGTGCAAAATGATAAACGCTATCGCGCAATATGTCGTATGTTTCACCAAGTAGGTACTGTAAACCGGTATGCATAGATGACTTCCTGTTACTGAGTAAGTTGCTGAGCTCCTTGCGGGTAAACATAAGCACGGAGCCTTAGCTATTACAGTTACTAAAGCGGATAGGCTAGACTACACCCAATTAAATTTAAGTTGCAACATCAATTTAATCGACTATCCTACTACCTAAATGTTTAAACGATTTATCTTATACTGGTTGGATTTAAAAAATATTAAATATCAATAAGTTAATAAACGGCATCGTGAAAGTTATAGGAAAATCTTCGAATGGATAGAGAATACCAGCGATTTTCGTATGACAGGATTATTTTTTTCGGTGCTAAAAAAGGAGTATAGCCTATGCGTAAACTTGTGCTCTGGGGACACCATGCTGACGAATACCGTGAAATGTTTGATTTATCAGCTGAGGATATGACTGCTCACTTATTAGAGTATGGCTGTGGACCGAGTGCAGTTAATGCAGAATTAACTGCTATTTCTCACAATATTGTCAGTTGCGATCCACTATTTAACTTAGATAAAGACACTCTTTACAGCAAAACCACCTTGATATTTGCTGACATGGCAGAAAGAGTGCTTAGAGATCAGAAAAAATTTGATTTTAGTCGCTACGGTAGCCCTAGGTTGTTCATTGATGAAAGACGTGAAGGCATGGCAAAATTTTTTGCTGATTACGAAAAAGGCAAAACAGAGAAGCGTTACTTGGGTATAAGTGAATACACCCTTCCTTTTTCTGATTTTTCCTTCGATTTTGCTTTAAGTTCTCATTATCTGTTTGCTGATTTGGATGATCAAGATGTTGATTTCCACTTAAAGGCAATTAAAGAATTGGCTAGAGTTGCTAAAGAAGTTCGTATTTTTCCGCTCATTGATCGCTACAATCAACCTTCACCCTTTCTAGGGCCTGTGCTTCTTGGTTTACAACAGGATAATTTTGGAACCGAAGTGAGGGAGGTTGCCTATCATTTACAACCGAGCGGCAATGCGATGCTGCGTGTATGGGCGCAACAATGCCAGATTTGATCCTATGACCAAAAATCTCATGATAGATTCAAAGTATGATTTTGTCCTTGTTGGTTGACCATTGCGACAAGGTCTTGCTTTGACAACGTTTCATTCGTAGGTTCAGCGGCGGGATTTACTACTGGCCAAGTCACAGCGAGCGTGTGAGCTTGGGTATAGAAAGTTTGAATGCAGGTTAGCTGATCATATTTGTTGTTCCCTGAATTTCCTTGAATGTGAACCAGATATTGATTGATATGATGAGACAATGTGTTGCGTAGAGATTCGTGAAGTAGGGGAATCAATTGCCCATTAATTAAAAAAAGTGCCCCGATTAACGCTTCTGCAGTGAGAGGTTTGCTGCGCAAGTCCTCAAATAAATTGCTTATCTCTTGAATCAATCTTTTATTAGTTTTCCCTTTCCCGAAAAAAGTGAACATAGGACTACGTAATTGAGGATACAGATTACGGGATAACCGCCATTCGATGTGTGAGATAAATTCCTGGATATTCAGTTTCTCGATTTCGCCAACCGTGGTTTTAAGGGAGCCTACCTTTTCTTCTAAGTAATTAGTTTGTTGATCAGTAAGGTTTTTTTTGGCCAAAATAATTCTTAAAATAGTAACATGCATTTCTACGAAATTAGCAGTTAGCCTTCTAATGACCGGATTGTTTTCTTCGGAGGGGGTGCTTAAAGCATACATTTCAAGCTTTGCTTGATTGAGTAACTTCGGTAGAAAAACGTTGGCCTTAAGAAAGGCCATTTCTTTTATCGAATAAATTCGCCTTGGATCTTCGGATGAATAGTCTGAGGGCATGAAAGTTTTTAGTAACCCATAGTAGCTGAGTAGATCAATATTCTCTTTTTCTTTAATGGATTGATTGAATAAAATGATGTAATGAAGAAAGGAAGTTTTAGAGAACAGCAATTTTTCTACGGATAGATAAATTTCATCTAACTGAAGCTTTAACTCATGGATCCTTTTTGCAATATCTGATGACATAACATATTCCTTATGTTAGCTCAAATAAGTCTGAGTGTATTAATTAGCTGATTACCATAATTTAAAGAGCTCCAATCCAATGTTGTATACAGGCTTCTATTTTTTACAATAGTTTTTAAAAAACGAACATTATGTCAATGCAACAATTTTTTTTGATATTTGTCAATATATTTATCGTGGTTTGAACTGTTTTTTAGCTTTTTTTTTCATATTAGACGAAAAACATCGTTTTTAGCTCTAAAATTTTCCTGTAGTATTTTCGAAATCCTAGTTGTGGGTATCCGAATCTTTTTATTGTCAGGAGTTGTCATGTATTCTTCAATTCGACCTTTTTTGTTTTGTTTGGACGCAGAAAAGGCGCATGGTTTTACTTTGTCGGCTTTGCACTGGTTACCCCGATGTTGTTTTAAACAACCTGTGGGTAGGGAAGTAACTGCCATGGGTTTAAAATTTCCTCACCCAATTGGTTTGGCAGCCGGTTTAGACAAAAACGGTGAACATCTCGATGCTTTAAGTAAAATTGGGTTTTCCTTTATCGAAATCGGAACAGTGACACCCTATCCTCAAATCGGGAATCCTAAACCACGCCTGTTTCGTTTACCTAAAGCGGCTGCGATTATTAATCGGATGGGATTTAATAATCTCGGCGTCGACGTATTAATCGAAAATGTAAAAAAGGCAAATTATCGTGGTATTTTAGGGATTAATATTGGGAAAAATAAAGATACCCCTTTAACAAGGGCAGCAGGAGATTATCTGCATTGTTTACGTAAAATTTATCAACATGCCTCTTATATCACAATCAATATTTCTTCGCCGAATACTCCTGATTTACGCTTGCTTCAGCAGCAAAAATTTTTTAGTGATTTGATTGGCAAGTTGTGCGAAGAGCAAAAACGCTTAGCAGATAGTCATCAACGCTTCGTCCCGTTAGTGATCAAACTATCCCCTGATGAGCCGGATGAAACACTGAAAGAAATAGCGAATATTATCGTCGAATTAGGTGTTTCTGGGATTATTGCAACTAATACTAGTTGTGAACGAGAAGGGGTCTCTTCCTTGCCCTATGGAACTGAACAGGGAGGGTTAAGCGGGCGTCCTATCGCAAAACGCGCTACCCATTGTTTGCGTGTATTAAAGCAAGTGGTTGGTAATGACGTGGCTTTGATAGGTGTCGGAGGCATAGACAGTCCAGAAATTGCTCAGGATAAAATAAATGCAGGAGCTAATCTGCTGCAAGTTTATACCGGTTTGATTTATCAAGGACCTGGTTTAGTGGCCGAATTAGCGGCAAGTTTAAGGTAATGTAAAGTTCAGTTTTACGAAGTAAGCTCATTCTTATCAGAGAACTTGGCTCGTAGCTATATTTAGCGTTACAATTCGCCCCATCTTTATGCCAACCTAGTCGCATACTAAATGAATAAAAAGCCTCTCGGTAAAACCGGTCCGTTATATCGTCGTCTGCTTTCCTATGTTAAACCCTTTTGGCTTGTCCTGTTGTTAGGCATATTTGCTAATATCCTTTATTCCCTTATTGATGCAGGTTTTACCTACATGATGCGCCCCTTTCTTGATAAGGGATTAATCCATATCGATATGGTCTTTGTTAAGAAGATTCCTTTTATTGTATTAATAGGGATTACTGTACGAGGATTAGTCAGTTCGTTAGGTAGTTATTGCATGACTTGGGTTGCTCGCTCTGTGGTAAAAGTTCTGCGTCAGCGTGTTTTTGCCCATATTGTGAGACTGCCTGCTGATTATTACGACGAGGCCACCTCAGGACAACTTCTCTCCAAAATTCTTTACGATGTGGAGCAAGTGGCGCAAGTCAGTGCAGATGCTTTAACAGATTTTGTGCAAAACACCTGTTTAGTGATCGGTCTTTTAACCGTCATGTTTGTGATTTGCTGGCAATTATCATTGATGTTCTTATTAACCGTTCCATTTGTAGGATTGATTGTCAGTTATACCAATAAACGTGTACGTCGGATTAGTCATAAGGTGCAAAAATCCATGGGGGAAGTCACTGAAATTGCCGGTGAAGTTATCGAGGGTTATCGGGTGGTACGTGTGTTTGGCGGTGAACAGCATGAGATAGATAAGTTCAATCAAGCCACTGAAATTTCACGCAAAAATGACATGAAAGTCGCGATCTCCAAAGCAATCAATGTTTCTGGTGTGCAGTTCGTGATTGCAGTGGGGATTGCTGTCATTATTTTGGCCGCGATTCAGCTAGCTACAGTCATCACAATTACGGCAGGTTCTTTTCTAGCGATCATCGCCGCAATGTTGCAACTCATTAAACCAATGAAAACGTTAACGACGCTCAATGCGACTATCCAGCGCGGTTTAGCGGGGGCTGAAAGCGTATTTGATTTGCTTGATAAGCCTATTGAGAGTACTAAAGGCACGAAATTAACGAAAAGGGTGCAAGGAGCGATCGAGTTTGAGCGAGTGAGCTATGCTTACCGTCAAGGGCAGCCTGTGCTGCATGATGTGAGCTTTAGTATTGCCCCCGGTGAAACAGTCGCTTTGGTAGGCCATTCGGGTAGTGGTAAGACGACCATTGCCAGCCTATTGCCTCGATTTTACGAACTCAAACAAGGGCGGATCATTCTGGATGGTAAATCAATCCAGGAAATAACCTTAGCTAGTCTACGAGAGCAAATTGCTCTAGTTAGCCAAAATGTCACTTTATTTAACGATAGTTTGGCGAATAACATTGCTTATGGGCGTTTCGATGTCACTCGTGAGCAAATTGAACAAGCTGCAAATTTTGCTTTTGCAGATGAGTTTATTAGGCGGTTGCCCAATGGTTATGACACTCGTATTGGAGAAAATGGTGTTCTTCTGTCAGGTGGGCAGAGGCAAAGGATAGCCATTGCTCGTGCCATATTAAAAGATGCACCAATTTTGATTCTCGATGAAGCCACTTCAGCGCTTGACAGTGAATCGGAGCGTTATATCCAGGCTGCATTAGAGCGAATAATGAAAACTCGAACCACCTTAGTTATCGCCCATCGCTTGTCAACAATTAAAGGGGCTAATAAAATTATTGTTATGAAACAAGGACATGTGGTAGAGCAGGGCACGCATCAGCAATTACTGGAATTAGACGGCCATTATGCACAGCTGTACAGAGTCCAAAAATTAGGTACTGAGCACGAAAAAGTAATCGCATGATGTTACTTAATATCGATAAATTATGGTATAACAAACACCCATTACGTTGGATATTATGGCCTTTTGCTTTCAGTTACGGGGTCATTACTTGTCTGCGCCGTATTTATTTATCGTATTTTTGTCAGCACCAATTTCCTGTTCCTATTATTGTGGTTGGCAATTTAACCGTAGGTGGTGTAGGGAAAACGCCCTTAGTGATTGCTTTGGCAAAACAACTCCAAAGTAAGGGACTGCGTGTAGGAATTGTCAGTCGTGGTTATGGTGCTACAATTAAACAATTTCCTCATGAAATTTCGCTTGATGATACAGCGAGCTTAGTAGGCGATGAGCCTCTGTTGATAGCTAAAAAAACAAGTTGTCCCGTAGTCATTGCCCCGAAGCGCGTGCAAGCAGTGCATTATTTGCTAAAGAACCACCAATGCCAGGTTATTCTTAGCGATGACGGTTTGCAACATTATGCTATGGGACGAGCCATTGAAATTGTAGTGATTGATGGATTGCGTCGATTAGGAAATGGTATGTGTTTACCGGCAGGGCCTTTGCGAGAAAGTGCCCGCCGTTTGCAAAGGAGTGATTTGATTGTTGTAAATGAAGGCGAATGGCCAAACGCTTACTCAATGCGTTTGCAGCCAGGTAAACTAACGCAACTTACTACTGGACAAGAAGTAAGTACTCAGAGTTTACCATCGCCTGTAGCAGCTATTGCAGCCATTGGCCATCCACAGCGATTTTTTAAAACATTGCAAAACATGGGATTGGCAATAGTAAAATATTCTTTTCCAGATCATCACCCTTTCCAGGAAAAAGATTTACAATTGGCAGCAAAAGCCGTGGTTATGACCGAAAAAGATGCGGTAAAATGTCAATCTTTTGCACAAGACTCTTGGTATTTTTTGCCTGTGGAGGCAAAGTTAAGCGACTCGTTTTGGCAGGCGCTATGGTCACATGAACGATTACAGGGTTACATTTGAGATGAGACAAATTGGATTGCGCAAGTTGTTTGGATGCTTTATTTTTTTAACGGCAAGTGTTTGTGCCACCGAAGCTGTGGATCCAGCAAAAATAGAGTTAAAGCAAATCGAAAATAATTTATCAAACAACTCATTCGAAGCTTATTGGGTATTTTCTGGTATAGTCACTAACGAAAGTGGTGAGCATTATGATTATTATTTTCAAATACAACGTAAAAACACCCAATTTCACGCGCTTGCTACTCTAATTGATAGCCAAAGTAAGGATGTTTTACTCTTTGAAGAGGGTAATACTACCATTGACAATGCCGATGCCAAAAGTTGGCGTGTAGGGAAAATGTTCATGCAATTTAACCCAATCAACAACAGTTGGGTTTTCGGAGTTAAAACCCATGGAAACAAAGGGTTTAATTTTAAAATTGATATGTTAGCACAAGCGGTTAGCCCACCAGTTAGCCAAGATCTCCGTTCTGGTGTAGAGCTGCTTATTAATCAAACAGGCCGGCTCAATGGGCATTTACAGACTGGTGAAACCTCCAAAGATCAATTTGTTACTGCGCAAAAAGCTTGGTTTAAGCAGATTCGTGTGAAAAAACCGCAAGATAGCCTGCATTCCCTCACCGGAGTTTTATGTCAGTTTAATGACGGAAGCGGCTTTTATGCAGTGAATTTACAAGAACCGGATGCTTTAAGAGGGGCTGTAGCAGGCTGGCGAGATATCCAAGGTTCAGCGATTGCTATGTCCCAGTTCGTATCAGTTAAAGAAACCAAGCAGGAAGGAATCTGGCGTATTCGTATTCCATCTCCTAATGTTCACCTTACCTTACAAGATGCTCTAGCGAAGGAAAATGGTAAGCATCAACTTATTGCGGGTGTCGCCGAAGGTAATATGCCTGGATTTTGTGCAATAAGTAGGGATCAAATCGGGTAAACGATAGCGGCAGATTGCTGTTGGGTCAATTGAACAAGGCTAAACGATTATCGAAATCGTTTATAGTGAATCACGTATTCGTTTTTCCACTGCCAAAGCATATTTGGATTCAAAGAAATTTGGAACGATTTGATTAATTTGCTATTTAACTCATCCCGTTTATCAAACATGGCAGCAAAATCAGTAGTATTTTCTATAAGAGGCGATAAAAGAAGGCCGGATTTAGCCATATTTGCGATAAGACGATATTGCTTTTTTGTACCATTTTTTAGTTCAAAATGAATGTATAGAGGGGTGGGTTTGAAGAAAATAGCTGATAAATAACCTAATATGGTTGGTTTAATTTGAAATTCAGCAAATAACGGTTGGTCTCCTTGGGGGGGAGTAACTGTTTCTCCTAAAAAATGTTCTTCACTGGTTAGTAATTCCATTGGCTCTACAATAGGCGATTCCTTTTTTTGTAGAAATAAAAAATCATTGATCATCTGCATTGGTTGGTAGTTGGTTATTAAAAATGGCCAACTTGAACCGTCTTCTAACGAAGGAATTCTTCCGTCGATCGGCTCTATTTTAAAAATAATATGATCGGGTCTATTTTTTCCCATCAGGTGTTTTTTATTTTTTTCTGCCAAAGAAGCTGTGAAAACTGAATAACTTTGAAACACAGGACGGGGTGACCAAGTATTTTGTGAAGAAATTAAATAGGATTGGTTGGATGAGTAAATATCGGTCGTGCCTGGTAATTCAGGAAACAAAGCTTGGTCGCGCATAAAATTCATAACAAGATTAAAATCCTGTTTTAGCCCATTGCTACCCTTCAACCTATTTTTGAGACCAAACCATGCTGCTGAATAGGTGGATTTGAAATTATTACAGATTGATATATTGGTGTAATGGCTATTGATGTATGACCAAGTATTAAAAGAGACAAGAATAAGACAGAACACCATTTTGGAATTAAAAATAAAAGGAAGTAGGCTGGCTGCGATGAGGATGGATGAACTCGCGATAAATGCGTGGCCAAAATGACGGGTAAAGCCGGTTTTGAAAGAAAGAAACAAAAAAACAAGAAAAAGGCTTAGGATGAAAAATCGATGCATACGAGGCATTTGATTCTTCAAAGCGATAAATAAAAGGATTAGGGCACAATTGATTAGATATAGAATTATTTCCTCATGGATACCTTCAGTTGCCATTGCTTCGCTAAAACCAAAAGTAAGTGAGACAGTACCCTCCAAGTAACCGAATAAATTGCTAACCGATTGCCCTGCGCCAACCCAAAATAGCAAGAGTGATAAAATGGGGATGATCAAGCAAATGAGAGCTAACTGATTTTTTTCATTTATTTTGAAAAATACTGAACTAAAAATCGCAACGAGGGCACATAAAATTAACAGCGATCCTTTAATTAGAGGGAGCAGACCAAAGGGGGCGAAGATGAAGGTAAGCTGCAGAGGCAAAGAGAAGAAAGTTTTCTTTTGATTTTCATAAGAAAGCAGTTTAAAACAAACTAACCCCGCCAATAAAGGATACGAAAAAAAAAGAGAATCACGGACATAAATCATGGTGAAGAGAAGCAGGCCAAATACGATACTCCAGTGCCATTTAATTCCTCTCATGAGTAAGATCATGCCGATCCAGTAAGAAAAAGCCAAATAGAAGCTACCACTCATAGTCATGAAATCGGTACTGGGGTGATAGGCTTTCGTGTAAATAGCAGAGTAGGGGCCCAAGGTGAAAATAATGTCTTTGCCGAAAGAAAGTCCCTGGGCGATTGCTTGATTCAAGCCAAGAGCCCAAGAGGGATCAAGCCCGGGTGCGGGCATTTTAGGGGAAAAGGGTACGAAAACACTTAGGGTAATTACTAGCAGGATAAACTTCAAGAAAAAGTCAGTCAAGTGGGAAAGTTTCACCATGAATGGTCAGCATGCTCAAATGTTTTTGTTATACAGTTTATACTGTACTGAAGAATTCACCAATTAATCTTATTCTTTCGTGAAAATGTGGGTGCCGAAATGACCTGCATAGGCAAAGTATTATAAATGAGAGGAATTTGCTCCGGAGGGGAAAATGAACTTACGTGATTTGCATTATTTTGTGGTGTTGGCAGAAGTAATGCATTTTGGCGAGGCAGCTAAACGTTGCCATGTAAGCCAGCCTACCCTCAGTATGCAGATTAAAAAGCTTGAAGAGGAATTAGGTGTAGCGCTTTTCGAGCGAAATAATAAGCAGGTTATGTTGACTGATCAAGGAAAAGCATTAGTTAGTCGTGTACAGGAAATTTTAGCGCAGGTTACTGAATTGAAGGAATTTGCCCGCGCTGCTGCCGATCCTTTTGCTGGCGAGTTGCGGCTAGGTGTTATTCCTACTTTGGCACCTTATTTGTTACCCCACGTCATGCCTGAAATTCAAAGGAGTTTTCCTAAGTTACGGGTATGGCTAGTTGAAGATAAAACCTATCGCCTGATTGAGAAGTTGACTGCTGGTCAATTGGATGCAGCTATCATGGCAACACCGATTGAAGAGGATTTTAGTAGTCAATTTCTTTTTGAGGAACCCTTTTATTTTGCTGCAGCGCTGAATTCCCCCACAAAGAATAAAACAACCATGCAGATTAATGATTTGATTGATCAACCTGTCATGTTATTAGAGGAGGGGCATTGTTTGCGTGAGCAAGCGATGGCTGTTTGCCGATTAGCCAAAGCAGAAATTCGTGCCGATTTCACTGCAACCAGCTTAGAAACGTTACGTTTGATGGTAGAGTCAGGAATTGGCGTTACCTTGTTACCTGCATTGTCTGTTCAAAAAACAGGAACAGATAATCTTCAAGTTATACCTTTTGTAAAACCCGCACCATCGCGCACGATTGCGCTTTATTGGCGTTCTTGCACAGCGAAGCTAACTTGCCTGAAAGCCATTGCCCAGTTGATTAGTGGTGTGATTCAACCGCTTCTTTAATTTTTATAGGTTGGCTCGTTTGGGCTATAGCCCAGCATCACATTAAGAATAAGTAACATCCAAGGTTAGTGTTTTATCACTCAACTCAGCTTTGCCGTCCTTAAAAAAAGTTTGGGTTGAACTTTGCTTAAAACTGGGTGCTTGTGCTTCTTGCTTTTTCTCTTTTAGTGCCAGAAGGGCATCTATTTGTTCTATAAAGGAAGTGTATTCTTTCAAGACTTCCTCTTCATCTGCTCTTCCTGAGCCCGCAAGGGCTTCTTTACTTTTACTAAAGAATTCTCGCAAATTCATCAGTAATTCAGGGTCTAGTTCTGCCAAATTATCTTGTATCCATTTTTTCAAAAAGAGATTTTTAAATTCCAAATGCCAGGGGAGGGCGAAGTGTTTGGCTTGCTCAACTAAGAATCGCTTGGCTTTATTTTCATCGATTGCAAGAATAAGTTTTACAAATTCCTGATCTAGCCTTCTTACACGCACATGACCGTAATTACCTAAATAATATCTGATCTCATCGTGTTGTTTTTTCTCATCAAGCTTAAATAAATAGCTTTTAATATCATAATTATAAATAGCAGTACTTAGTGCCATTAGTTTTTCCCTCAAGGCACTTTCTATGGCTTGATAGGTGGATTTTTCAACAGAGATTTGGCTAATAACCTGGTTTGAATTACCGGAATAAGAAACGGATTGTTCAGGGGTAGGGGTCTCGCTTTGAACGGCAGTCTTGGGAAGTTTCCAGAAAATATCAAGAATATCAATGTAAGTTTGATTACCTTCTCTCACTACTGCAAAGACGGCACGGGCCGTGGGGCGAAAGAGTTTGCCGTTATGTTGAATTAATTTCCCTGGACAAAATTGCTGAATGAGAATGCCTCTATTTTTACTACGGGCATAATAATCGATATCACCTACGTCCTTAGCATAATTTGCCCCTGTTTTTAATGCCTCAAGCAAAGCAGGTAGCTCTTTATTGGCTACCAACATGACCCCTTTTCCTAAAGATTCTTGCATTGGCTTTACAATGAAAAAAGGAATATTTGAAGGTGGAATAAAAGGTTCTGCCGAATCAAGCTGATAAAACCAGGTTTCTGGCTGAATGGGCTTAAGTCCATTCAAATCTAAAAGCGTATTGAAGATGCGTTTATTTCGATCGCAAAGATAAAAAGTATCGATTGCCCCATCAAAAACAAGTTGGGAATTTTTACCTTGCTCCAAGTAGGCATCGTGTTTTTCCTGGATGCATTCCATCACCGGTTCCATAAAACAATCATCAACAAAATGAATTTGTTTTGGATTTGTGGGGATCGGCATTGTCCTGAGGTATTGCGGTAGTTCCCAGTCTGATGTTTCCCAGCGGATTCGGGAATGCCTAAAACTTCGAAGCTCCGGAAAAATTAGCTCAATAGGTCCAAATTGAGCAGCATGTTTGAGCATGGCTGCTTTATTGTCAACACCGTGTTGTGCTCTTTCAGATAAATTTGAACCATAAAACGCATTGCCTAATTCTAAAATTTTGATCTCGTCATCTACTTTAAAATCAGCAATATGGTAAGAAATTTCAGTTGGCATAGTGATTGAATTCCATTAACAAGATGCGCAGATTGTACATTTTTTATATAACAAGGACAAGCGATTAACGGCATAAGATGGTTTGAACAGGTTGATGGGGGTGGGCTGAAAAGGATTATGTTTACAATCGGGATAACAATGCTTTACCCAAGATATGGGGATTAAAGGACCGAACCGGTAGAAAGAAACCGGTCCGGGTGTTTACGGACTTAGAGCGACGGAAACGCAGGATTAAGCAGCCATAGCTTTAACACGCGCGACTAGGCGGCTCTTAATACGGGCAGCTTTATTTTTGTGAATCAGACCCTTGCCAGCTGCTTTATCAATAATCGGCTGTGCTTTGGCATAGGCAGCACGTGCAGCTTCTTGGTCACCTGCTTCAACAGCTTTAAGCACGTTTTTAATGAAGGTGCGGTACATGGAGCGTGCACTGGCATTGTGTTTGCGCAGTTTTACGTTTTGACGAGCACGTTTGATCGCTGATTTAATGTTTGCCACTTAGAAATCTCCACTCATTCAGATGTCACAAAAAAAGTGTGATCATGCCCAATAAGGCCTATCTTGTCAATATTAATATGCTGGCCTGAATGCATATTAGGCTTTAGACAGCAAATCTTTCTAATAGAAGAATAGACAAAAATCCCATAAAAAAACTCGCGGTGATGAGGGGAGTTTCCTTAATCTCATGTTCATGTGCTTCGGTTAATAATTCTTCAGTTACCAAATAGAGCAGGGCAGATACACCAAATGCGAGTAATCCATCTGTGAAGAATTGAGGCAATTGTGATAATGAGACTGCACCTAAAATACTGCCGATAGGAATTAGTAAAGCGAGCGCAAAAGTTATGAGTAATTTTGTTTTGGGACTAACTGCACGTGTGCCCAATGTTGATGTCAACGATAGGCCTAAAAACAAAATTTCTAATGCCAGGGCGATGGCAATCAAAATTCCTCCTTGTTTTCCAGCTAAAAAAGCAACGCCAATAAGGATGCCGTCGATGAATAAATCAATCCCTACAGCACACACTAAGCCTAGGGATATGCCGGTTGATTTTGCTTCCTCTTCGCTAAGCCTATTGGTTAATTTTTTAAGGAATAGCATTAAAATAACTCCCAGACCAAAACCAACGATCAAGGCAATTGGCTCGTTATCAGCCCCTAATTTGGGAAGCAATTCTTTAGCAACCGCTGCGAAAACCACGCCTGCGGCAAAATGTTGGGTCGCGCTGGTTAATTTATTACTTGGTTGATAAACACTCGCGCCTATCCCCCCGATAAGCATTCCAATTGCTGGAAGGAGAGAGTAAAGGGCAATATTTAGAATCGAAGGTTCCATAAAAATCCTTATTAGTGGGATGAAGGATTCATTAATAGGTATAGATTAGCAAAAATATCAGTTAAATTTTATTAAAGCTCTCGGGCACTGTAGTTAAAGTGCCTTTACTAGGTAAATAGTATTAAACCTAGCGCTTTGAAGTTTCTTGGGTATATCATAGGGGTTTATTTGTGAATACCTTCGAATTATGTCTGTGACTGAAACCATGGTGCCCAAACGACAAAGTCTATTACGTTCGACCTCCCTTGTATCGCTTATGACTTTGTTATCGCGAATGGTAGGATTCATGCGGGATATGGTGATCGCGCAATTGTTTGGTGCGCAAGCAGGAATGGATGCGTTTTATGTCGCTTTTCGAATCCCGAATTTCATGCGGCGGCTTTTTGCTGAAGGGGCGTTTTCCCAAGCCTTTGTCCCTGTGCTTGCTGAATATCAACAGACCCGTCCTTTTGCTGATGTTCGCCTTTTTATCGCACGCATAGCAGGTCAATTAGGTGCGGTACTTACCTTGGTGACGGTTATTGGTGTGATGGCTGCCCCTATTATTATATTTTTATTTGCGCCAGGATTTGGAGAAGGTAGTCTACGTGCGACTCTTGCTACCGAGATGTTGCGTTTAACTTTTCCTTTTCTGATGTTGGTTTCAATGACTGCAATGGCAGGTGCCATCTTAAACACGTATGGTTATTTTGGTGTTCCCGCATTCACCCCTGTGTTGCTCAATATTTGCATGATTTTAGCGGCAATTTACTTAAGTCCGCATCTTGAAAACCCTGTAGTTGGATTGGCATGGGGCGTGTTAATTGCGGGAATAGTTCAATTTCTATTCCAGATCCCCTTCCTTTACAATCGCCAATTATTGGTAAGGCCTAAAATGGCTTGGAATGATCCTGGTGTAAGACGCGTATTAAAATTAATGGTTCCTGCTTTATTTGGGGTATCTATTGCGCAGATTAATTTGATGATTGACTCTATTTTTGCGTCTTTCTTAAAAGTAGGCAGTGTAACCTGGTTATATTATACAGACAGACTGACGGACTTTCCGTTAGGTGTTTTTGGTGTTGCGATTGCAACGGTTATCCTGCCTCATTTATCCAGGCGTCATGCAGAACAAAGTGTTGAGAATTTTTCTCGTGCCTTGGATTGGGGGTTGCGTTCACTGATGCTCATTGGTATCCCTTCCGGTTTGGGGTTAGCTTTGTTTTCCATGCCATTAATTGCAAGTTGTTTTACTTATGGCAAATTTTCTGCAAACGACTTGATTCAAACCCAGAAAAGCCTAATTGCGCTTGCCTCTGGAGTTCCTGCATTCATGATGGTTAAAGTTCTTGCTTCCGGATTTTATGCCCGCCAGGATATCAAGACACCCGTGAAAATAGGTGCATGGGCAATGGTTGCAAATTCAATCCTCTGTGCATTATTAATTTGGCCTTTAGCTCATGCAGGCCTTGCTTTAGCCTCTGCTCTAGCAGGTTATGTTAACTGCGGCTTATTATTTTTTTTACAAATACGGCGTGGCATCTATAAGCCTTCATCGGGGTGGTTGAAGTTTACCTTGCAATTACTTATTGCTAATGCGGCGATTGCTTTCTATTTGTATAGGATGGTAGGTACCGTAGATTATTGGTTAGAGCTTTCGGCGCTGATGCGTCTAATCCAATTGATGCTTCATGTGTCAGTTGCAGTCGTTATTTATGTAGTCTGTTTAGGCTTGACTGGGGTTCGTTTAGCGCAATTCCGTGGCCACATGAAGGAGTAAAAATGCCTAGTGATCTGTTTTATACAATTCATTCTGAAAATGCGATTCCACTTTGTTTTATCACCGAGGAGCAATGGCAAGAAGGCGTTGATGCCATCACAGCGAATGAGCGAAATTCCCTTTCAGGCCAAGGTTTCACAGGTAAATTGGGTGAATACTGTCTGATTCACGACAATGAAGGCCATATCAGCAAAGCCTATATTGGTGCTGGTGAGGGTAATCAAGTTCTAGCCATTGCAAATGCTGCGATCCAATTGCCTGCAGGGTGTTATGTCTCACAAGAGGATTTATCACGCACTGCCGACGTGACTTGGTCCTTGGCGCAATATAACTTTAGTGAATATAAAAAACAAGATTGGGTTCCGCGTGTTTTAGTGGTCGATAAGGGGACATTGCCTGCGGTTATAGCAGAGGCTGAAACCATCTTTTTGGTGCGCGATCTGATTAATCGGCCTACTAATGATCTAGGACCTGAGGAATTGGCAATTGCTTTGGCGAAAGTAGGGAAGCAATACGACGCCCATTTTAAACAGTGGGTAGGAAACGAATTATTGGTTTCAAATTTACATGCGATTCATACGGTTGGCCGAGCCTCAGCTAGAGAACCCCGCTTACTTACTCTAACTTGGGGAGATGAAACTCATCCGCGCTTAACTTTAATTGGCAAGGGAGTTTGTTTTGACAGCGGGGGGCTTGATCTTAAACCATCGTCTGCAATGCGATTGATGAAAAAAGACATGGGGGGGGCGGCTCATGTAATTGGTTTGGCACAGTGGGTGATGTCAAAGCAGTTGCCTGTTCATTTGCGAGTATTTATTCCTGCGGTGGAGAACTCAGTAGGCTCTGATTCATTCCGGCCGGGTGATATTATAAAAATGTACAATGGCTTGACAGTTGAAGTTGATAATACTGATGCAGAAGGGCGGTTAATTTTGGCTGATGCCATTGCGAAAGCAAGCGAAGAGAAGCCTGATTTGCTGATAGATTTTGCAACCTTAACCGGTGCGGCCAGAGCGGCAGTGGGCACTGATATTGCCGCGATGTTTTGTAATAATGATGAAGTAGCCCAAGCAATCATGGAATCATCAAAGGCAGTGGACGATCCAATTTGGCGCTTACCGCTCTTTGCTGGGTATGAGGAGCTGCTTAATTCCACGGTAGCTGATTTACTTAATGCAAGCCCCCTACCTTTTGCTGGTGCAATCACGGCCGCTTTGTTTCTACAGCGTTTTATACCTAAGTCGTTACCATGGGTACATTTCGATATTATGGCTTGGAATATTAGCACCAGACCGGGAAAACCTGAGGGTGGAGAAGCTATGGCTCTTCGGGCGTTAATGCATTACCTTGAGAAGACCTATAGCGAGGTTAAGTCGCGTCCATAAGCAACGGCAGTGGGTAGGGGTTGGGTCTTTCGATCTTGTCCAAATCGAGTTTGTGTCAGGCGACCTTGTCGCCTGTCATGTATCCGGCTCAGATTATCGGGTTTTAAATTAATGATATTGGACGTCGACGCGGGAGTCAGGTTATCTCATGCGTCTTTAGTTCACATTGTTTAGCACGGTATTCCCGGTAATGTGAGCGGCTTAATTCTTTAGCAACTTCGTTATTGGTGACGATCTCGATTACTCGGCGAAAACGGGAGTAAAAAATGGGAATCTCAGTTGCTAAGTTGAAAAGAATGTCGTCAAACCCACGCGGCTCACTGTGGTAACCAATTTGAATTGGAGGAGGTGGTTCTGGGCCTTCACCTTGTATGTTATGTGGAATAAAACTGTTGTCTTTAAATGTCCACAGTAATTCGTCTAAAGTTTCAGCCTCTTGTTGATTATTGCAATACACAAAAACACGATGGCCGCGAAAATAAGCTTTTTCCAGCAAGCGACAAGCAAGCAGCAAACGAGCTTGCTCATCGCCATTGGCTAATAAATAGAAATCAACGCGAATTGATTGCATAGCGTAACAGTTGAACAAGTAAGGGAACAGGGCGGCCAGTGGCAATACGCTTCTTACCCGTAATCCAGGCAGTACCCGCAATATCCAAGTGAGCCCAACGATAATTTTTGGTGAAGCGGGAAAGGAAACAAGCCGCAGTGATTGCTCCGGCATTGCGATCAAAAGAGGCATTGATCATGTCAGCGAAGGGGCTTTCAAGTGCTTCTTGATATGCTTCATCTAACGGCATACGCCAAATTTTATCATCCGCGTCTTTACCTGCTCGTAAAATCACTTCTGCCAATTCTTCATCTTCAGTCATAAAGCCGGTGGCCACAGAGCCAAGTGCAATGACCATGGCTCCTGTGAGCGTAGCGATATCAATGACCAATCGAGGCTTAAATTGCTCTGCATAAGTGAGTGCATCGGCAAGGACTAAACGACCTTCGGCATCGGTGTTCAATATCTCAATGGTTTGTCCAGACATGCTGGTGACGATATCACCTGGCTTTACCGCAGACCCGCTCGGCATATTTTCAGCACTGGCAACTAATCCGATAAGATTAATCGGAAGTTTCATCATAGCGCATGCTTTTACAGTGCCAAATACACTGGCAGCACCCGACATATCATATTTCATTTCATCCATCATGTTTGCAGGCTTTAATGACAAGCCGCCAGAATCAAATGTGATCCCTTTCCCGACTAACACAATCGGTGGTGTATCACCGCCCCCACAGTAATTAATTTCTATTAAACGCGGTTCTTGTTGGCTACCTTGGGCGACAGCGAGCAATGCTCCCATGCCCATGCTTCGCATATCCTCAGGGCCCATAACTTGTGCTGACAAATTTTCATGTGATTGAGCTAAAGCGGTTGCTTGTTCGCCTAAGTAAGTGGGGGTGCAGACGTTAGGGGGAAGATCAGCTAAGTTGCGAGTGAATTTAATTCCTTCAGCAATCGCTTGTGCCGAGTGAATTGTACTGCTTGACGCACCAACAAGGTAAAATTGCACCGATTCCAATTTGTGCAGTTTATTGTTCTTGGTTTTAAAAGCAGATTGTTGATAAAGTTGTGCCTCAATTTGCAAAAGCATTTGCTGTAGTTGCCAATCAGCCTCATGGTCAGAAATTTGAGGTAAGCAAAAAGTCGCTGAAGTTATCCGCTGTTTAATGAGTGCGGGGATGATATCATTTAGGTATTTTCGTAGATTTTTGCCTTTAAATTCAGCTTTGTTGCCACAGTGAACCAGCACTAAGCTATGCGCCTCAATATCACCTTGCCAGATGGTATCTCCAGCTTCACTGAGTTTAGCAAACAAACGGGTAATGAGTTTATTGTGGTGCTTATCCAGTTTTTTAGCTAAATCAGGGAATTCATCATCAGCAAAAAGACCGAGCACAAGGCATTCATTGGCTTTTAGGGTAGGAGCTTCAAGAAGACTGTAGTGCATGTTGCTTTCTCTAACCAAAAATGGGTAGTTTACCTGGGGTTTGTTATCAATGCTACTGTGCTTTTTGCTGAGAACCTTAGGCAAAGTCGATTTCAAAAGGTATAATGAAGCCCTTAAAGTGCACTTTTATAAGGTAGCGAGCTAGGTCGTGTTGATTTTTCGTTATTTAGCCAAAGAAGTTTTTGTAACTTTAGCGGCTTTAACAAGCATATTGATGCTGATTTTCATGTCAAATCAGTTTGTGCGTTATTTGAATCGCGCCGCGAGTGGTCAAATACCTGGCATGATCATCATGAAATTGATGATGCTAGAAATGCCTAATCTTATGGGATTACTCCTGCCCCTTGGGTTTTATGTGGCAATATTGGTGGCTTACGGGCGTTTGTATGCAGAAAGTGAAATGCCTGTGTTGCATGCTTGTGGGTATGGACCAAACCAATTACTTAAGCATACTTTGGTGATGGCTTCCGTGGTATTTGTATTAGTGACTATCCTCATGACTTGGGCAAGCCCAATAATCAACACGCAACGCACAATCTTGTTGCGTACTTCAGGGATCCAAACGCTCGTTCAACTTATTGTTCCTGGGCGATTTCGGGCAGAATCCGGGGGAAAAAAGATTTTTTATGTTGAATCGATGAACCGTGATCACACAAAAGCGAAGAATGTTTTTTTAGCTCGCCATGTTATGAAAAATAACACGCCGCAGTGGGATATTTTATGGGCAGAACAAGCTTTCGCTGAAACTGATCCTAAAACATTTGAAGATTATATCGTTATGCAGCGAGGGCATGCTTACGAGGGAACAGCGGGTTTAAACAATTATCAAACAGCGGAGTTCGAGCAATTTAAAGCGCGATTGCCGCATCCCAAGATTGATGATTTAGATAAAGATTTACGGACAGCGCCCCTAGCCAATTTATTGCCGCTCAGCAATCCTGATAACGCTAAGGCCGCGGAGTTACAATGGCGCTTATCAGTGCCTATTATGGTGTTTGTGCTCACTCTGGTCGCAGTACCACTTAGCCGTGTTAATCCACGCTCTGGTAAGTACGCCAAACTATTACCCGCACTTGTCCTTTATATTATCTATGCAAACTTTATCTTTGTGGCGCGTGATTGGTTGGCAGCGGGCAAAGTGCCATGGTGGATTGGTATTTGGTGGTTACATCTTAGTATGGCAATGATAGGGATAGGGTTGATTTGGCGTAATCGGGTGAAATTATCGTGAAATTACTTGATCGCTATATTGCCAAAACTGTACTCGCCACTATTTCTTTAGTGACCCTGATGCTCGCGGGGTTGCAAATATTTATTCTTTTCGTCAATCAGCTTGATGATTTGGGTAAAGCTGATTATGGCATTGTGCAGGCAACGTTCTATGTGCTCTTGCAAATGCCTTATCAAGTGTATTTATTTTTCCCTATGGCCAGCTTGCTAGGTTGTTTGATTGGTTTAGGCATCATGGCTAATCACCGTGAATTGGTAGTCATGCGGGCTGCAGGTATGTCGATAGGCCAAATCACCCTTGCTGTGCTTAAAGTCGCTATGGTAATTATCTTGTTTGTCACGATAATCGGTGAAACGATAGTTCCCAAATTAGCGCATTTAGCTAATGATCAAAAAATGCAGGCTTTAAGCGGGGGGCAAACCCTTCGCACGGCTTCTGGAGTTTGGCTACGGCATAAAAATGATTTTATTTTCATTGGTGCCATTCTCCCTAAAAATAACCTAGTATTAGTTTATCAGTATCGTTTTGATGAGGAACATAACTTGCGTGTGGCACGGATGATTAACCAGGTTAATCTGGTGAACAATCGCTGGGTTGCCTATTCTATTCAAGAAACCGATATTAACAAAGAAAGTACAATGTCTCGTTTTATTCCATCGATGTTATGGGACGTTAATGTCAAGCCAAAAATTCTTAGCGTAAGCAGCAATGAACCTGACGAAATGACTTTGCATGAATTAAAGCAATTTTTACGTGACCAAAAAATAAGTCATCAAAGTGCTTTAAATTATCGTTTGGCGTATTGGCAACGAATAATTCAGCCATTAACAACAGTGGTTATGATGATTCTTGCTATTCCCTTTATTTTTGGCCCCTTGCGCTCATCGACTATGGGTTCTAAGTTATTGGTTGGTGCAACGGTCGGATTTGGTTTCCATATTATGAACCGTTTTTTTGGTCCTATAAGCCAGGTTTTGCAATTGTCACCTGAGCTTGCGGCCATCGGCCCCACGTGTATATTTGCTTTGTTGGGGCTTTATTTGATGCGGAGGATGAGGTAGTGGTTATTTTCCGTCATTTATTTGAAGTGATGTTAAACCCTTTTTTTCTGGTTCTATTGTTTTTTACTGTTCTTCTAGTGTTACTTTGGTTCATTGGAGACCATCGTTTTATTCGGGGGGGGCTAGTATTAGTTCTTGTTTTGTTAATTTTTTTTAGCACGGGCTGGTTTGTCCAAAGTTTAACTCGCAATCTGGAAGATGAATATTCGCCAATAACAAAAATTAATCCTGCCATCCATTGGGTTGTGGTACTCAGTGGTGGCCAGTCAGATAGGATTGACATGCCAGCAAATTCGCTTTTATCGAATGTAAGTATCAAGCGTTTGCTGGAAGGGCTGCGGTTATACCGACAATTGCCCGCAGCCAAATTGTTATTATCTGGAGGCGGTTATGGTTTTGAAGTGCCCGAGGCCAATCATTTATCCGAAATTGCTTCCTGGTTTGCTATTCCGCAAAGCGATATTGTATTAGAAACAAAATCGATAAACACCGCTGACCAAATTAAAGCGATTAAGCAAATAGTCCACAAAGAACCTTTTTATTTAGTGACTTCTGCAATTCATATGCCTCGTTCAATGCAACTTTGCCAAGCTCAAGGGTTGCACCCCATTGCGGCTCCCACAGACTATACACTCTACTGGAATGATGAGCGCTGGGCTAAACGTTACTTACCTAATCCCCATAATCTATTCTACTTAAGCGTGGCAATGCATGAGCTTCTGGGAAGGGCTTGGTTAAAAATGCGTGGTGAGTTATAGGCTGTCTAACAGCTCCTTTTCGTTGCCAGTATTGTCATAAGAAGTGCAAATTTTTACTAACTCTCGAAAATTAAATAGAATGGGTATAATCCTTAAGCAAAATTGGGTAAAATAGGCCATTTTATTTTTTCCCTGTAGTAAACCATGCCAAAACGTACTGATATCAAATCCATCCTCATCCTCGGCGCAGGTCCTATCGTTATTGGTCAAGCATGTGAATTTGATTATTCAGGTACACAAGCAGTAAGGGCTTTAAAAGAAGAGGGTTATCGAGTCATCCTTGTAAATTCGAACCCAGCGACCATTATGACAGATCCCGAACTGGCTGATGCTACTTACATTGAGCCGGTGCAATGGCAAGAAGTAACTCGAATCATTGAAAAAGAACGTCCGGATGCTTTATTGCCTACAATGGGAGGGCAGACTGCACTGAATTGTGCCTTAGATTTAGTGCGCGAGGGTGTTTTGGAAAAATATTCAGTGGAAATGATCGGTGCTACAAGAGAGGCAATTGACAGAGCTGAGGATCGTGACAAATTCCGCCAACTCATGAAAAAAATTGGTTTAGAAATGCCTCGCTCAGCAATAGCACACAGCTTGGAGGAAGCGTTTCAAGTCCAAGCACAGCTAGGTTTTCCTGCCATTATACGCCCCTCATTTACCATGGGCGGCAGTGGAGGCGGTATAGCTTATAACCGAGAAGAGTTCGAAGAAATTTGTACTCGCGGTTTGGATTTATCTCCCACAAGAGAATTACTCATTGATGAATCGGTATTGGGATGGAAAGAATTTGAGATGGAAGTCGTGCGCGATAAAAATGACAACTGTATTATTGTCTGCACGATCGAGAATTTCGACCCAATGGGAGTCCACACAGGGGATTCCATTACAGTTGCCCCTGCTCAAACTTTAACGGATAAAGAATTCCAGCGTATGCGTGATGCTGCGATCAAGGTTTTGCGTGCAGTGGGGGTTGATACAGGCGGTTCGAATGTCCAGTTTGCCATTAATCCCGAAGATGGCCGTATGCTTGTCGTGGAGATGAATCCACGGGTATCAAGAAGTTCTGCTTTAGCTTCCAAGGCGACTGGCTTTCCTATTGCTAAAGTGGCAGCAAAACTTGCTGTAGGATATACCTTGGATGAATTAGAAAATGAAATCACCGGGGGCAAAACACCAGCTTCGTTTGAGCCGAGTATCGATTATGTTGTGACCAAAATTCCTCGATTTAATTTTGATAAATTTCCTCAAACACCAAACACGCTCACTACGCAAATGAAATCAGTAGGTGAGGTAATGGCGATTGGTTCTAATTTCCAAGAGTCACTGCAAAAAGCTATTCGTGGTTTGGAAATCGGCCGATCTGGCTTAAACCCGCTATTCAAAGAAGGAGAAGATATGGCACGATTACGTGGTCATCTCCTTGAACCAACTCCAGATCGATTGTGGTATATCGCTGATGCTTTCCGTCTTGATATGTCATTGGAAGAAATTCATCAGGAAACAAAAATTGATCCTTGGTTTCTCGCTCAAATTCAGGAGCTTGTCCTGATAGAGCGCGCTGTCACTGGGAAGTCAATACTTGAAATTAACGAAAACACCATGCAGCAGTTAAAGCGTCGCGGCTTTGCTGATGCGTTCCTAGCTAAATTATTTTATTGCAGCGAAGATCAAGTGAGAGCCCATCGCCTGAAATTAGGTGTGGTTCCGGTTTACAAGCGAATTGACTCTTGTGCTGGTGAATTCCCTAGCGATACAGCTTACCTTTATTCAACTTATCAAACTGCATGTGAAGCTCGACCAGATAAGGACAAAAAGAAAATCCTCATTTTGGGAGGTGGACCGAATCGCATTGGCCAAGGAATTGAATTCGATTATTGCTGTGTGCACGCAGCGATGGCTTTAAGGGAAGCGGGCTATCAGACTATTATGGTCAATTGTAATCCCGAAACGGTATCCACCGATTTTGATACCTCTGATCGCCTTTATTTTGAACCGTTGACGCTGGAAGATGTTTTATCCATAGTGGCTGTTGAAAAGCCTGAAGGTGTGATTGTCCATTATGGTGGCCAAACGCCGCTTAAATTAGCTCGTCAACTGGAGGCAAATGGCGTTACCATTATCGGTACTTCCCCCGATGCAATCGATCAGGCAGAAGACAGGGAACGATTTCAGAAATTAGTCACTGAATTAAACCTCCATCAACCTGCAAATGGTACGGTGCGTAGTGAAGAGGAAGCCATAGAATTAGCCAAGCGAATTGGCTATCCATTAGTTGTTAGGCCTTCTTATGTTTTGGGTGGGCGTGCTATGGAAGTGGTTTACCAAGAAGATGATTTAAGACACTATTTAGCGCATGCTGTAGAAGTTTCTAACGACTCTCCTGTTCTTTTAGATAAATTTTTGAATGATGCGATTGAAGTGGATATTGATGCAGTTTGTGATGGTGAAGAGGTCATGATTGGTGGAATCATGGAGCACATTGAGCAAGCAGGCATCCATTCAGGGGATTCAGCTTGCACGCTGCCTCCCTTTAGTTTAAGTGTTGTAGTCCAACAAGATCTCATCGAACAAATTCGACAAATGGCATTAAAACTGGGGGTAGTGGGATTAATTAATGCTCAGTTTGCAATCCAGGCAGATGACATCTATGTGTTGGAGGTAAACCCGCGTGCTTCGCGTACGGTTCCTTTTGTTTCCAAAGCAACGGGTCTTCCACTAGCAAAAATTGCTGCGCGTTGTAAAGTGGGTCAAAGTTTAAAACAACAGGGTTTAAGCCAGCACTATCCGATGCCTGCTTTTTATTCAATTAAATTGCCGGTTTTCCCGTTTATTAAATTTTCCGGGGTCGATTCAATTCTAGGTCCAGAAATGAAATCAACTGGTGAAGTGATGGGGATTGCTAGGCGGTTTGGACAAGCTTATGCGAAGGCTCAGTTGGGCGCCAGTTGCAATATTGTCAAGAGAAGGCGGGCATTCGTATCTGTACGAGATGCAGATAAGACGAAAATTGGCGAAATAGCCAAGAGACTCATCCAGCTGGGTTTTGAGATTATAGCAACACGCGGAACAGCCTTGGCCCTTCAGGCTGCCGGTATAGATTGCCGGCGTGTGTTTAAGGTTGCGGAAGGACGACCCCATGTTGTCGACTTTATTAAGAACAACGAAATTGATTTTATTGTGAATACAACGGAGGGAAAACAAGCTACAGCTGACTCATTTGCAATTAGGCGCAATGCATTGCAACATAAGGTTAGCTATACTACAACTTTATCTGGTGCCGAAGCAGCTTGCTTGGCAATGAAATATGAAGACCGAGAAACGGTTACTCGATTACAAGATTTACACTAGAGGTGGATATGCAAAAGCATCCTATGACAGTTCAAGGAGCAGAGGCGCTCAAAATGGAATTACATCGTTTAAAAACCGTTGAGCGCCCGCGCATTATCGAAGCCATTGCTACTGCCCGCGCGCATGGTGATTTAAAAGAAAATGCTGAGTATCATGCTGCACGTGAGCAACAAAGTTTCAACGAAGGTAGAATTCAAGAATTAGAGGCAAAATTGGCACATTGCCAAGTAGTTGATATAAGCAAACTACCAAATAATGGCAAGGTTATCTTTGGTGCTTTTGTCAGTTTACTGCATGTGCAAACCAATATGGAGATTACTTATCAGATTGTGGGTGAAGATGAAGCTGATATCAAAATAAACAAAATCTCCTATAGTTCACCGATTGGGCGTGCGCTCATTGGCAAGTTGGTCGAAGATGTCGTTACCGTAGAAACGCCAGGAGGGTTGGTAGAGTACGAGATTATTAATGTCGATTATATTCTACAAGAGGAATAAACGCTCAAATTATTTTTTTAAATCAGTAGGTTGGGTCAAAACGGCCAAACCTACTCCGCTAGTACAATGCTTCTTGGACATGCTCCTGGCAAACTCAGCCCGAGCAGGAAACGGCCATATTTTACATGTCTTGCGACAAAACCTTTATTCAAATTATGGGAACTCGAGCTATTATCACTCCAGGCTTGTACCTTACTTAGGGAAGATAATAAAAGGGATTAGGCAGTTTAAACCCTCTTTGTGCGTAACCTCCTTGTAAATCGCTGTATTGATCCCCAATGGAGGCAATCACCGTATAGCCCTGGTTAGTAATTGATTTTCTTGCCTGCGATTTAAAAGGAATGATTGTTGGTTGGCTGTAGCTATCTGGGCGAAAATAAAGCCCCGCCCAGTGGTTATAGCCGGCACGTAAGAGATTTGTTCTCGTTGCTCTTAACATTGAAATAGGCCTGCCTGTCACAAAAAAGACAGCGACATGATGTTGGCGGGCATTATTGTAGAGAGACAGCATCGATTTAATGACTGGGGCATCAGCCGCCAAGAGGTCCTTCTGGACTTGGGCACTATCTGAATTAAAATGCCGTTTAGCCATTCTTGGGTAGTTACTTAAGCTTGTTTCATCGATATCAAGAACAATTGCTAACTTCTTTTTTCTATTACCAAGCTGTTCATTGGCCGCTGCTTGCTTAAGAATATACTCTTGCGCCTGAGCAATCACACAAGCAAGTTCTTTTTGATAGGCGCCAGTGTCGTGATAAGCTTCAAGTTCTTTTTTTAGAATACTTAAGTTAAGTGGTTCAGCGAAAGACAGTGAAGTAAATAAAGCAAAACTTAAGGCAATGAACACTTGATTAATGAACCTAAAAGGTATTTTTTTCATTGGTTATCCATTAAAAGAATTTAGCCGGCATTATAAGAGGAAAAATCTGCCTGTCAATTGTACAATATGATTTCGTATTGTCTATAAATTGTAAACACGAAAATAACATCTGTTTCTACATTGAAATTGGATTCCAACTTAAAAATAGGGTATCATTCGCCTTTTGCTTTAAATAGAACTAATTTGGTACTATATTACTAAATAGGACTAAAATAGTACTGATTAACCGGTCAATCGTAAATAAGACCGATTTAGTACTAGATAAATTGATCTGGGGGTGGTAGTATGCTGCGCATCAGCAAATTGGCCGATTATGGAACAGTTGTGATGGTGTATTTGGCAAGACGCGCACAAACTCTTTGTAATGCGCGTGATATTGCTTTGCATACACACCTCAGTATTCCGACAGTCAGCAAATTATTAAAACGGTTAACTGCTGCAGGATTATTAACTTCAGTACGCGGTGTCAGTGGTGGTTATCGTCTGCAACGCCCCGCTTCTGAAATTTCTGTGACGCAAATAATCTCTGCACTAGAAGATCAGCTCGGGTTAACAGAATGTAGCTTGCATCCTAATGAATGCTCATTACAACAAGTGTGTCATGTTCAAGGTAACTGGCGATTAATAAGTCAGGCGATAGAAACCGCACTTGATAGTGTGAGTCTGGAAGTGCTGGCAAAACCATCTCTCCCGACGGCAAACGTTGAGCGCATTAAGCAGTTAGCAAGTGGAGTGAGTCATGGCTAAAAGCAGTGAGCAAATTAATTCTCTACTCGAAAGAGAATACCAACATGGTTTTGTAACCGACATTGAGGTGGAGACTTTTGAACCTGGTTTGAATGAAGAGGTCATCCGCCGTCTATCCGCAATAAAAGGTGAACCTGAATTCTTACTCGAATGGCGTTTAAATGCATTCAGGCACTGGCTAACTATGCCTCATCCGAATTGGTCAAGTGTGCATTACCCGCCCATTGATTACCAAACTATTTCTTACTACTCTGCGCCAAAATCGAAGAAAGACGGACCTAAAAGCCTTGATGAAGTCGATCCAGAATTATTAAAAACGTATGAAAAACTGGGTATCCCGCTTAAAGAACAGGAACTGCTTGCTGGTGTGGCTGTTGATGCAGTGTTCGACAGTGTTTCAGTTGCAACGACCTTTAAAGCGAAATTGGCAGAAGTTGGCGTAATTTTCTGTTCTTTTTCTGAGGCTGTTCAAAAACACCCGGATTTAGTGCGCCAATACCTAGGTTCAGTCGTACCTTATCGCGATAATTTTTATGCAGCGCTTAATTCAGCTGTTTTTAGCGATGGTTCTTTTGTTTATGTGCCTAAAGGCGTGCGTTGTCCTATGGAACTATCTACTTACTTCCGCATCAATGCCGCTTCAACAGGACAGTTTGAACGCACTTTAATTATTGCAGACCGTGATAGCTATGTCTCTTATTTAGAAGGATGTACAGCGCCCATGCGAGATGAAAATCAATTGCATGCTGCTGTTGTTGAATTAGTTGCTCTTGATGGGGCGCAGATAAAATATTCAACTGTGCAGAACTGGTACCCGGGGGATAAAGAAGGGAAAGGAGGAATTTATAACTTTGTAACCAAGCGCGGGGCTTGTCGTGGTAAACGCTCCAAAATCTCTTGGACACAAATTGAAACGGGTTCCGCGATTACCTGGAAGTACCCAAGCGTTATTTTGCAAGGGGATGATTCAGTTGGTGAGTTTTACTCTGTCGCATTAACGAATAACTATCAACAGGCTGATACTGGCACTAAAATGATTCATTTGGGTAAAAATACCCGATCGACCATTATTTCCAAAGGAATTAGTGCTGGCCGAGCACACAATGCGTATCGTGGTTTAGTCCGCATCGCTCCCACCGCGGCTAATGCACGTAATTATACGCAATGTGATTCGATGTTGATGGGATCTCAATGTTCAGCACACACTTTTCCCTATATTGAGGTTAAAAATCCAACAGCACAGGTAGAGCATGAGGCAACCACCTCAAAAATCAGCGAAGAGCAATTATTTTATTGTCAGCAAAGGGGCATCGACATGGAAGATGCTGTGTCGATGATTGTGAATGGTTTTTGTAAGCAAGTATTGAAAGAATTACCTATGGAATTTGCAGTCGAGGCAACGAAGCTATTAGGTATCAGTTTGGAAGGGGCAGTAGGTTAATATGTTAAACATTAAACAATTAAGTGTCGCAATTAATGGGCAACCTATTTTAAAAGGCATTAACTTGGACGTTAAGCCAGGTGAAGTGCATGCCATTATGGGACCGAATGGCTCGGGTAAAAGTACTTTATCAAAAGTGTTGACTGGTCATCCTGCTTACGAAGTAACTCATGGCGAAATCAGCTATTTAGACCAAGATTTGTTGCCAATGGCGCCTGAAGAACGTGCGCGGGCAGGTATTTTTATGTCGTTTCAATACCCCGTTGAAATTCCAGGGGTTACAAATATTAATTTTCTTAAAGCCTCAGTGAATGCTGTACGCAAAGGGCAAAATAAAAAGCCGCTTGATGCCATTGAATTTTTAAGTTTTATTCGCGAAAAATGCCAACTGTTGGATATGGATGAAAGCTTTTTATACCGCAGTATTAACGAAGGTTTTTCAGGTGGTGAGAAAAAGCGCAACGAAATTTTGCAGATGATTGCACTTGAACCTAGACTAGCTATCCTTGATGAAACGGATTCTGGTTTGGACATCGATGCATTACGGATTATCTCCCAGGGCGTGAACACGATGCGCTCACCTGAGCGTGCGATTATTTTGGTGACCCACTATCAACGCTTGTTAGACTACATTGAGCCTGATTTTATTCATGTGTTAGCCGATGGACGAATCGTTAAGTCAGGAGATAAATCACTTGCTATTGAGTTGGAGAGAAAAGGGTATAGCTGGCTTGAGGAGACGGAGCAAGCATGAGCGATGTCATTGAGTTCTATCAGCAACAGGCTAAAGGATATTTTTCGACGATTCCTTGGTTAGCTAAGTTACAGGAAAAGGGATTGGCTGAGTTGCAACACTTTGGTTTTCCAACTCGTCATCAGGAGGATTGGAAATATACTCTGGTGGATTCGCTTCTTTCCCTGCGTTTTACTCAGCAACCCTCCAATCAAACAACACAGGTTAAGACAGGCATTAAATTGCCTTTAAATATTCACGTACTGGTGCAAAATGGCCAAGTCTTTAATGAAGCCATACCGATTAGCGATTTACCCCCCGGTGTTTTGATTGAATCGCTAGCTACTGCTTTGGAACAGCATCCTGATAAAATAAAGCCTTATTTAGGCCAAGCTTTGCATCATGAGCATGGTTTTCAGGCTTTAAATACAGCAATGTTACGGTGCGGTGTAATTGTTTATTTGCCTGCCGGAGTATGCATCGAAGATCCGATTATCCTTTCTCATTGGCAGGATCAAGAGAATCAAGCGGTTCATAGTCGTTTTGTAATCATTGCCGGGGAAGGCAGTCAGGCAACGATTGTGGAGGACTACAGTGGCGTTGGGGCTGGTAATTATTTCACTAATACGGTCACTGAAGTGTTTGCTGCTAAGGATGCCAGATTGGCGCACTATAAAATTCAGCGGGAAGCGAAATCAGCTTACCACATTGGCCATCTGTCAGTGAAACAAGCAGGAGGCAGCCAATTCGAAAGCCATGCTTTGAACTTAGGGGGCAAGCTGGCGCGCAGCGACATTAGTCTACACTTACAAGAGGAACATGCGCGATGCTTGCTAAATGGTATCTATGTACCGACTGAAGGTCAACACATCGATCACCATACTGCTGTTCACCATCAGGTACCAAATTGCCAAAGCGAACAGGATTATAAAGGTATTTTAATGGGGCGCTCTCGAGCAGTTTTTAATGGCAAGGTAATCGTCGCTAAAGACGCGCAGCATACTCAAGCCCACCAGCAAAATAAAAACTTACTGTTGTCTGCGCAAGCCGAAATTGATACTAAACCGCAATTGGAAATTTTTGCTGATGATGTCATTTGCACGCATGGAGCAACAGTGGGGCAATTGGATGAAGAAGCACTGTTTTATTTAGCAACGCGAGGCATAGGCCGTCGTGAAGCAAGCAGCTATCTAATTCATGCTTTTGCTGCCGATAATTTACGGCTTGTATCCAATCGCATTTTGGCTGATTGGATGGCTACTTTATTAAATGAGCAATTGGGGTAAAAAAGATGAATACCGTTACAGCCTTAATTGACACGTTAAATATCGAGGCGATTCGCCGCGATTTTCCAGTGCTTAATCAGAAGATAAATGATTACCCACTGACTTATTTAGATAATGCCGCGACTACGCAGAAACCACAAGCCGTGATTGATGCTATAACGCATTATTATTCCCATGATAACTCAAATGTACATCGTGGCGTACATACTTTAAGCGTGCGTGCTACACAACAATATGAAGCTGCGCGAAATAAAGTTCAGCGGTTTATTCACGCTAATTCGGCAAGGGAGTGTATTTTTGTTCGTGGCACAACCGAAGGCATTAATTTAGTTGCCCAAAGCTTCGTGGCACCAAGAATTCTACCCGGTGAAGAGATTCTCATTACTCACATGGAGCACCACTCGAATATTGTGCCATGGCAAATGGTGTGTAAAAAAACAGGTGCCCGCTTAAAAGTTGCTCCTATTTCTCTTGACGGTGACGTGCTGTTAGATGAGTTTGAAAGAAGTTTGAATGAGAACACAAAGTTTGTTGCCATTTCCTATGCATCCAATGCCTTGGGAACAATAAATCCAGTGAAACAAATGATTGAAATGGCGCATGCCTACGGGGCATTGGTGCTCTTAGATGGCGCACAGGCAACAGCACATTTGCCCGTTGATGTCCAGGATTTAGATTGTGATTTTTATGCGTTTTCAGGCCATAAAATGTATGGGCCGACCGGTATTGGTATTTTATGGGGTAGAGAATCGCTATTGGATGATATGATGCCTTACCAGGGGGGGGGTGAGATGATCAATTACGTAACCCTTGAGGCCACTGAATATGCTTCGTTACCCCACAAATTTGAAGCGGGAACACCTAATATTGCAGGGGCAATTGGGTTAAGTGCGGCTATGGATTATCTTTGGTCTTTAGACATGGAAGCCATTTCAGCTTATGAAGATCGATTACTTGATTATGCTACGGAAGCAATTAAATCAGTTAAAGGATTTAATATCGTTGGCACAGCAAAGAAAAAAGTGCCTATTGTTTCGTTTGTACATGGCAAAATCCATGCGCACGATATCGGTACTATTTTAGATAGTGCAGGAATCGCGATTCGTAGCGGCCACCATTGTGCGATGCCATTAATGGACTTTTTGGATGTGGCTGCCACAGCGCGAATTTCGATGTCTTTTTATAATACGACGGAAGAAATTGATCGTTGCGTCCAAGCATTACACAGGGTAAAAGAGGTATTTGCATGATGGAGTTACGTGAGCTGTATCAAGAAATCATTATTGATCATAATCGAAATCCTCGAAATCATCATACCATGGCAGATGCAACTGCAGAGGCTAAAGGGTTTAACCCGTTGTGCGGCGATAAGTTAACCGTTTATTTAAAGGTAAAGGACAGTAAAATCACTGACATCAGTTTTCTTGGTTGTGGTTGTGCTATTTCTCAGGCCTCTGCTTCGCTCATGACGGAAGCTTTGTGTGGTAAGACAGTGCAAGAGGCACACGAGCTATTTAATCGCTTTCATACTATGCTCACCAGTGATGATGAGTCGCAAGAGTTCGCTTTAGACAAGCTTGCTGTTCTTGCGGGAGTCAAAGCTTACCCAGCGCGGGTTAAATGCGCTACCTTAGCGTGGCATACCTTGGAAGCTGCACTGAAGAAAGAGACAGTCACTGTTAGCACGGAGTAATTATTATGTTTGGCTTGAAAAAGAAACAGGATAATGAAACTTTAAAAAACAGTGTGATTGCAGCACTTAGGACGGTATTTGACCCTGAAATTCCAGTTAACATTTATGACTTGGGTCTTATTTATGATATTGCAATCAATGAAGAGAAGCATGTCCACGTTCAAATGACTCTGACCACTCCTGGTTGTCCTGTAGCACAGACATTTCCAGGTACTGTAGAGCAGGCGGTTAACCAAGTTGAAGGGGTGAGTGACTGTACAGTGGAATTAGTTTGGGATCCGCCCTGGAGCCAAGAACGAATGACAGAAGCAGCACGCCTTGAACTGGGGATTTTTTATTGATGAATAATGAACCCCTTTGGCAGCCTTCCGCCTCCATTGAAACGTTGCGCCAACGAGCAAAATTATTAAATCAAATACGAAGTTTTTTTTACCAGCGTGATTATTTGGAAGTAGAAACGCCAACCTTGTCGCGTTTTGGTATTACTGATGTTTATTTATCGAATATTGTGGCGACTTTTAGAGGTCAGCCTTATTACTTACAAACCTCCCCCGAATACCATATGAAACGTCTATTAGCGGCGGGTAGTGGTCCAATTTTTCAATTGGCAAAAGTATTTCGTGACGATGAACTAGGCCGCTGGCATAACCCTGAATTTACCATGCTGGAATGGTATCAACTTAATGTGGATCACCATGGGCTAATGGATGAGACGGATGCGCTACTTCAAACTGTATTGCAGTGCCCTCCAATGCACAGAAAAACCTATCAGCAAGCCTTCTCAGAAACCTGTGATTTAGATCCGCTGGCTGCGTCGCTTTCTGCGCTTAAAAGAACATTACAACGGTTTGAGCTGGATAATGTGTTAGCACCAGACGAGCAAGATCCTGATCAATATTTGTTTTTGTTAATGAGCCATGTTGTCGAACCCGCATTAGGGAAAGAATCTGTGCCGGTGGCAGTGTATGATTTTCCTGTGTCGCAAGCCGCACTTGCAAAAATTAATCATGGTGTTGCTGAGCGCTTTGAAATTTATTTCAAAGGCGTTGAACTGGCGAATGGTTTTCATGAGCTTACTGATGCGAGTATGCAAGCAGCACGCTTTCAAACCGATTTGATAGCTCGGCGTAAAAAAGGGTTGCCTGAGCCTGCGCCAGATGAATACCTATTACAAGCCTTAGCGAATGGTTTACCCCCTTGCAGCGGTGTTGCCTTAGGAGTGGACAGGCTGTTAACTTTAGCGCTAAAAGAACCCGCTATTGCCAAGACATTATCTTTCGATTTCACCAGAGCTTAAGCCTAATCTTTTGAAATTGATTTGAAAAGATTAACTCAGTGCAGGACAAAAAACAAAATTACTTTTTGCCTCCAAGGTCAACATCCTTCTGTTCATCCGGTGTTGTTGCATAAATGCCTTACCTTACAGAGAAATGTTAAAGAGTTGCCTTTATTGTTCATAATTCCTTAAGAATACCCCAGTACAATCAGCTATTCTTTTAATAATATTTTCATAGCATGCGTGTAATCAGTAAATTCATTTTAGATCAGTTGAAAGAGAATCCTGAAGTTATAAAAATCCCAGCGGAACATTTCGGCACAACTTCATTATTCAATTATTTTGGGGATATATTACCCTTAGCAAGTATTGCTTATGAATGGGGTAATATTTTATTGTCCCAGAACAATTTTCAAAAATATAGCTTAGAAAAGCATTCTTGTTCTCTAGCCACATATTTAATAGAAGAGTTTTCCCTTTCTCCGCGGAGTGCAATTGGCTTATCTGAACAGCTAATTAAAAAAATTGCGTTTCACCAAGGTCAACTTGATGAAATGATACTTCATAAATCTTTTGAAGGATTCGATACGGCAAAACTTTTAAAACTCAGTAATCAATGGTTACAAGAAACTCAAATAGCCTCTATTAATTGGAAACAAATGGCCTATGTGGTTGTTACTAATGGCGTAGCGTACGCGATCCCAGGGGGAGTTGCGGCTAAACTAGGATTTTATGGGGCTTATAGATTGTTGGGGAGTTTCATCACATCTTCTGAAAATAGTCTTTCTCTGGATGATAGCAATGATCAGGTTGAGGAGCAAAAACCTCATTATAAGCGCTCATAAAACAATTACCTTTGATAGAGTATCAATTATGTTAATTTGAATTAGAATATGATATTTTCGCCTCATTAAATCATATCGGTTTTGGGATATAATAATGGGTTGGAATGAGGCAAAAATTCAATTTCAAATTGCGCTTGAGCAAGACTATTTAAATTCTTCTATAAGCAGGCATTTTTTTAATTCAGAGAATTCCAAAAAATCTGTTTTTTTCTGCAAAGGAAAAAGATTCCTAAAAAGCATTGAGGAGCTGAGAAACTTTTTCAATCCGGAAGCAGAAATACTATTTGAAGATATTTTAAATGCAGCAACAAAAATTTTAAAAAATCCTGAAGAAGGCCACCAAAGCCTAATAGAAAACATAGATCATTTAAAAGGAAGAATAAAGAAACGAGAAGAAGTAAGATCATGTACTGGGGTGGGTAATTTTTTAGCAAATTCTATCTTTGCCGCTGTAGGCAGTGCACTTGCAATGGCAGGAATATACACCGTTTACAATAGTATCGCCCTTTTAAGCACTGGCGCATTTGTGCTTGCTTCAGGACCCATGCTTTGGTTAGCTATCGGCATAGGAGCTATTTTAATAGGACTTTTTATCGCTGGAATGACCGCTTATGACGCCTACACGAATTATCGTTTTCATAAGGAAAGTCAGATTAAAGAAATCGAAGAATTTGCCAATTTGCTGAGCCCTCATTGCTCTGTTGACGAGGAACAATTAGACGGGAGTTTGGCAGAGAAGGAGACTGATTATTTAGCCCACACTTAGGAAAATTGAATGGTTTTCTATTGTTTTTGATTAAATCATGATATTTTGCTTTTAGCTTTAACATGAAATTGTAAATGAAAAACCATGCCTTCAAAAACCATTATTTCTTTTAGTGATGCGGAAGCATTATTTCAAAAAGAACTGAATAGTTATTTGCATGACGCTTTATTCAGGAGTAGTCTCACTTCGCGTGCTATTAAGAAAAAACATGACATCGTTATTAAGGGTAGAAAATTCTTAAAAAGTATTTCGGAATTAAGTGGTCTTGATTACCTGCAGATGGAAGGAGATTGCACGCGAATCCTAATGGATGCGGTTCGTGTTCTAAGAGTCCCTTCTTCAAGGGACAATTACTTTCAACTTTGCATTAAAGTCGATGCTCTTAAAGAAACTTGGCAACAAGATAAAAGCGTTAATTACGCTGCAGCCGGCTTAAATATAGTTACCAATTCCTTCTTTTATATTGCAGGTGTGACCGCTGCAACAGCAGGTGCAATGGCTGTGGGAAAAGCGATAGGTGCGATTGTTTTTGGGGTAGTATTAGCAATGAGCCCATGGGGGCTGCTTGCTTTAGGAGTGGGTATCACGCTCGTAGGCATTTACATAGCGGGTTTAACTGCTTCTAAAATTCACCAAGGTTATAGGTTTTGTCGGGATCACCAAATGGCAGAGATTACTGAATTCGTTGATTTTATAAATCCTGATCCTTCTCGCTCCTTGCGGGCAGAGGTTATGGATTCAGAGCCTCATCAATCTGAAACAGCTACATTGGGCTACCAGCAGGACTAACTAATCAAACCCTTATTCAAATTCATGAGCTAAGGCAGTTGTTAACTCCGGATAATGAAATTGATAACCTGAATCCACAAGCCGTTTCGGCACAACGCGCTGTCCTTTAAGCAACAAGCATTCGCCCATTTCTCCGAATAAAGTCTTTACAACAACAGGGGGAATTGTCAGGAACAAAGGACGATGCATGGCTTTGGCTAGTGTGCGTGCAAATTGCGCTTGGCTAACTGGTATAGGAGCCGTGATATTAAATGAGCCAGTGAGTTGTGGATTATCTAATAAAAATAAGTAAGCACCTATGACATCATCGATATGCACCCAAGAAATTATTTGCTTGCCATCACCCAGAGTAGCCCCTAAGCCCATATAAAAACTGGGGAAAAGCTTCTTGAGCATTCCTTCTCCTTTTTTTAGTACAACGCCAAAACGGGTGATAGTGACAGGTATGCCATAATCGATGGCCGGTTGGAGTGCGTTTTGCCAACGAATACAGATCTCACTGAGGATGTCGTGAGGTTGGTTAAAATTAATTAGACTAGTTTCATCAAAAGCCTTAGGATCATCATTATTTTGCATCCCGTAAATCCCCACAGCATTTGCGCAGTAAAAATGGGGTTTTGCTTTTTGGTTCATGGCCCAATTGATTAAATCGGTGGTTGTACTGACACGTGAGTTAATAATTTTCTGTTTAACTTTCTCACTCCAGCGAGACCCGCTAATGTTATAGCCGGAGAGGTTAATGACCGCATCGAAAGAGTGAGGATCTAAATCCGCTAGTTTTTCCCATGTGCAAACTTTTATCTTTTTTGGGAAGCATTTTTTTAATTTGTCTTCGTTTCGTCCAAGAGCGGTAATCGTATGCTTTAAACGGAGGGCATTAATTAAATTATGGCCAATAAACCCACTGGCTCCTGCAATCAATATATTCATCCTGATTCCCTTAATAATTTGATTCGCTGTATACCAGCATAGCTGGGCTCGCTTTTTTTCTCAATGTATGGAAGGGATCTTAACTGCGGTTTCTAAGCAGGTTTTTCTAGTCGACACAAATTTTGAAAATGGCATTGCTGACAAACTGAGACGCTTACTGGCAGTGGTGGGCAGTAGCCCTGGCTGAATTCGGTTGCTAATTGTTGCAATTGAACCTTCCAAGATTCCCTGTACTCAGCCCAATGTTCATCTTTTTTGATAGGGGTTAGACCTGGTAAATTATGATTTTGTTCACTTAATCCTTTACAGCTAAATTGGCCTGTTTTTAATTGGGCAAATAAGAGTGCATTGATGGTTTCATCCAATAAAGCATAAAGTAAAAGCTGAGGTTCTTTGGGTCGTTCCTCTTTCCAGGGAAGACTTTGGGGAAAACTGCTTTTGTAATCGATAACCCATTTTTTACCCTCCTCGACTTTGTCGAGCCTATCAACACGAACGCGAAAGTCCATTCCTGCTAAATGAATCATAAATTCTTGTTCCAATGCTTCGATCTCGAAAGATGGGCGCAGTCTTTCCCAGTGTAGACAAGCATAAACTAAACGTTTGAGCCTTGAAAATTCAACTTCTTGTAATAATGATGAGAAGGAAACGTTCCGCTTAGCAATTACAGGTTCTAACGATTGCTGAATTGCTTGTTCAATACGTTCCTCTAATTCGTCTTCCCTGAGATTTAAAAAGGATCGTTGGTTTTTTAAATCCTTCCAGAATAATTCCATGATTTTATGAATAATTTTCCCTCTTTCTTTCATATCAGTCCCATCAGAAGTTTCTAGGGGAGTTTTAGCATGTAGACGATGTTCTGCGAAAGCGCGGAAAGGGCATTTTGCTTGATTTGCTAAAATCGCAGTACCTCCCGCTGCTTTCTCGCTAGGAGCTAAAGGTATTTGATAATTTTCTACATTATGAACTAAAAATGGGGTGGTTACTGGGTTAGCAGTTTCGATTGCAGGAAATGGGGGTAAATGTGCTATTAAAGGACTCGGCATATTGGGTTTATCGTCACTGAACCGAGGGTAGCTGTAAACCACATGATCGCTGCTGTTAGTGAACCGGTTTAGTGTTTTTATGGCTAATTGCAGTTCGCGCTGAAGGCATGCATGTGGCATCAATTTTTCACGTTGCAATGAAACAGGAATGTAGGGGGAAAGTCTAGCATTTTTTGGTAAAGATTGGTCAGTCAGTCCAGTCACCCACAAGCTATTAAAAGTACATCCTGCTGCCTCCAATAGTCCAAGAATTTGAATGCTGGCTTCAGCCTTTTTAGGTTGAAAAATGGTTGATTTTGCCAAATGAATTAATGCAGATAATGCTTCGGTTTTCGTCATCTCTTTTGAAATGAATTGAAGAGCTTTAAATTCATCAAATAAGGATAAAAACCGCTGATAGCATTGGTAATTCGCCGAGTTTAGCGGGTACTCGCCAGGGAAGCCTAAGGCAGCCAAGCGTTTCTTAAAAATAATTACCCAGTCTGAAGAGGGGTTTTTTTCAGGATATGGAGCGATGCCCCTTATTAGTTCAGCTAACTTTGGGGTGAAGCGATCGAGCTCTTTAAGAAAGGCAGTTTGCTCAAAACAAGGTTCTTGCAACACCTTGCTTTCCTCCATAAGTTGAGCACGAGCAAGCATTTCTGTCTGCGAATGGCCAAGATAAGAGGAATGAAGCAGAAGGCGTGCTTGCTCAGCACTGAATTGATAACCATCAAGGTCAAGCCAGCAAAGTGCATGAGCCACTAAGGGGTAATCTGCTAAAGATTGACCAAGGGAAATATTAAATTGCTCTGGTGAGAACTGTTGCTGTAGAAGTCTTAGCAAACGTTTTGCTTGGGCTTTTAGATCAGGAACGACAACAGCGATTCGTTTTTCTCCTTTAGAAAGGCGTTCCGTGATCCAGCGCAGCAATTGTTGATATTCATCCGTTTCATCTTGAGCAGCATAGAAATGAGGGCTACTGGATTTAGCCTCTAGGTCATAATGATAAAGTTGACAATCCTCTTCGGCGAAATACTGCTGTAATGCACGCTGCTGTGGCGTGTAATCATCAAAGCAAGCCCACACTATAACTTCATGGTGCGAATAGTTTTTATGTGTAAGTAAGTAATTGACTAATTCAGGCTCTGTAATTGCATCGATTCTTTTAAGTTCTTGCAGGAACTCCATAGCCCATTGCTGAAATTGGCGTGTTTGTGGTGTGGATGCAAAGGAGGGATGAGTCAAATCAATTTGCCAAAAATGGCAACGAGTCCATGTTTCTATTACGGCTTGTAGTAAGCCTTCATTAACAAGATAGAGGTGTCTTGTAAGAATTTGTCGCCAAAGATAACAAAACTGTGACGCTGATAACAGGGATGGATGAGAAATTTTAGGATAGGTATGGCTCAATTTCTTAAATTCGGTTTGCAGAAAAGCAGAATAGGGGAGGCATTGCGGTTTATCTTGTACGGGGGTGCCATTGATAGTAAAAAAACCAGTAATTAATTCATTACTTAGCCGATTATTAGGCGTAATAACTGTCGCCCCATTGTTCATAAGGGTAAGCAAGTGTTTTTTGGAAAGAGGGTTATTCATCATTGGGTGAATCGGACTTAGTATGAGTTTCAGTATTGAGGCGTTGTTTATCGGCAGTAATTAAACCTGGCAGAAAATGTTTGTTAAAGTAAATGGAAACCAGGCCGCTGAGTGGGATAAACCAGGTGCCTATCACGATAAGGAGTGAAACGAGTATGGCACCGTAAACAACAAAGTAATCTTGCCAATGCTGAAGGCGGCTTGAGAAGAGAGGATCAGTGGAGTAATAATGAATCAAAACGAATAGACTCCCAAGGATTAACGCAACACAAGCAAGCAAAATACCAATGAGGAACGGACGGAACCAATGACTTTTCTTAGCTAAGGCTTTACCGAATAACGCCCCAATTAAAGCACCGATGATCAATGAGATGAAAATGGAAGGGAGGAGGGGCAAAAGCCCTTCATCCCGTAGCGACAGTAAAGTGTACTTAGTAAATAGCGTAAAGAGAAAAGCATAGATCGCAAAAAAAATGGCTCCAGCAATTCGGGGACTAAATTGGGCAAGTTTGTTGTTAGGGTCAGTATTCATTATTTTTCATCACTTAAATATTCTTCTCAAGTCTAATGAACAATATGCTTTCTGTCTTGTTCTTCGGGCTTTGGTTTGATTTCCTCATGGGGTTTTTCGGTATGCAGTTTAGTCATGGGTTTTAATTTCTCAGATTTAGAGTGTAGTATGTCGTAAACGAGGTGCCCGCGTAAATACATTGCTGCTAAGCCTGCTGCAATTGCAAGCCAAAATCCGGCGACAAGAAAGCTGTAAAGTAGGATAAACAAGTAGGTAACGAATAAATTGCTGAAACTCAGTTCTGCAAAGGCATGAGGATGATGTTCTTTAAACAAGTAGAAGAAAATTAGTGCGTATATTGGTAAAGCAGCGAGTACCATCATGAAACCCCACAAAAATGCTTTGCGGCGATAAGGTTGCTGGCTGTAAATGATGCGTTCTCCAAAAAGTGCACCGAAACAACTTGCTAGTACTACCGCTAGTAATATTGCTTGAAAAGTAGGTAATATTTGCTCTACACCTACTGCATAAAAAATTACATCAAAAATAATTGTGGCAACAATTGATAATAAACCAAAATAGACTGCAGAAAGTAAGCGCGGATTGGTAATGGATAAGGCTTCATCATTCTTTTTCATTCTTTTCTCCTAACGGCTAGTGTTTATACTTGTTTTTATTGTATAATATTAGACCATATTGGACATTTATTTGTTTTACTTTAAATTTTTCATAAAATTTGTTGAAGCGAGTTAACAATTTGATAAACTTGCGAACATTAAGTATTTATATTGCCAACCATGGTTTTTTTTTACGACTACAACAAAATCACCCTGGGTGAATCGAGTCATACAGGCCACATTGTTTATAAACATGCTAGGTATCGTGACGAAAATGATTCATTGAGGATTATATTTAAAAGGAATAAGTACAATGATCCCCGATTTTCTCACTTTGAAGCTGGGTTCACGGCTTTAGCAAGCCGGTTTTTACGTCCTAATCTAACCCCAAAACAATTTTTAGTAAAAAATAATCGTCAGCAAGTTGTTGGGGTGGCCTCAGAGCATGTCGTTTATGCGATAGCAAGACGTGAAGGTTTGGGGAATTTTGTAGAAATTCGTAAAAATGTTAGGCCTAGTCCTGCTGAAAGCAGTCGCAGGTATAGGGGAAAATATACTTTTATTTCCAGAAAAGTTACTAAAGCTGAAGGAATTCCAATTGCTTTTTTCAATCAATATCCACCAGGTTTTTTTGGCGACTTATGGAGATTAAGGCAAGAGAAAAAAATTGATTTCGATATGAATTCGTTAGCGAGCGTTTTGACCAGCGCTTACAGTTTAGAAGAAGATGATTTCCATAAGGGAAATTTTGGTTTTTATATCGTAAAAAGAATGGGGGCGGATGGAGAACAAAAATTAACAGTTGTTTTTTTCAAAATTGATAACGATCTGATGATGGCTGATAGCGTGATGTCTCGTTGTAGCTCCCGGATTGTGAATTGGCGTCATGGCGAGCATGCTTTTGAGGTAACGAAGCGGGATCTTATCGCTTTTCCTAGGCTTTTTGATTCACAAAATTATTATTGGCCAACCTCCTCGCGTTTTCTAGCGAACCCAATTGATAACAAAGTCTATTCAAGTGCTGAGGAAATTCGTGCCTTTATTGAGCTTGGAGAGGATTTTCAATTCCAGCAAGCTAAGTGGCGTGAATTCTATAAACATATCTTGATTCCGCAGTCCATCATAAAACAAGCATTAAAGCAGTCTTTTGATAAAGAAAATGCCCAGGATAGGGCTCAATTAGCCTTAGTTACTCATGCTGTCATTTCAAGGCAAGCAAAACTAAGGGCTGTCCTTTTTACAATTCCGGAATTTCGGGAGTTCGTACAAACGCTTAGTGCCGGAGATATTGCAGCAATGCAAGAAGAAATTCTTGACGGAATAGACGAGCCAAAGCATGAATCTTTGTTAAGTGAAATTTCCGCTAACATGGATCGTTATAAATCATTATGTGAAACAGAGGTTGTTAGTGGGGATACTCCTTTGCATATTGCGATTCGGCTAGGGGATTATCGTTTTCACGAGACTTGGCAATCGTTCAGCCAATTTGCTGAAGCGGCGAACGATAGGGGAGAAAAACCGCTCGATGTTGCCGTTGCAAAGATGAAGAGAACAGTGCCGCATTCTTATCGAGATGCAAGACAAGATCCCTACCTCATTATTCGATCCCTTTTAGAGCAAGGGGTAGAGAAAACAGATTCCTATCGATTGCTTAATAAACCTAAAAAGGAACAAATCAAATCTTACTCCTTTAAAACAATTCACATTAATAAAGCAGCTGTAGCAAATTCAACTACAAAACTCTTGAAAGTCATGCGGGGGGTCAGCGAAGATCACAGCCTTAGCCTTAAAATGAAAAAAGAGATCTCCCTTGTTTGCCTCAAAAAATTCATTGATACACAAAGGAACAACCCTCAATATGAACAGATATTGTTAGAGATGAAAGAAGCTTTAAATGGCTATAAAAATCCACCCGCCCCTGAGCTACAATTTATTCGTCAATTGAGAAGTCATTTATGGATAATTCGCAAAATAAGAGGTTTTCTCGGAGGAACTGCAACACAAGTTGCGTTCAATGGATTAATTAATGATGAATTAAGTCGGTTGCACCCCAGTTGTTTTTCCTGTTTCTCTTTCTTTTTCAGCAAACCCGATCATGATTTAGTGCTTTATAATCCTGAATCTCATGACTTGAGTATTCGTGTTTGAGTTAATAAATTCTTAATTTAATGTCATTATAATGGACGTTCACTAATTTTCTCTGTAATTAATAAAATGAAACTTAATAGCTATATTTATGAATTATTAAAGATTTTTGGCAACGAATCAGGTGATCTAAGATATCGCTATTACAAAGAGGTGGATGTTTCTTCGCATTTAGTTTTAGAGCAAGATCAGTCTATGGATTATTTTCTCCATAGAACGCATGAGTTATTAATCATGGTTCCCCACCCAATCTTGGCTAAAGAGTGCTTACATTGGCAAATTAAAGAAACGTATCGTTTAGTGAATACTGCGCTTGCCTCTTGTTGCCCTTCTTTAGATCCATTCCGAGAGCAGCTGTTCGCATTTAAAAATAAACTTGAAGAAGATGAGTACCTGGCTGAGTTTTTAAAACAAATCAATAGTACCGAGAGTGATTTGGTTTGTTCAGGACATGGTGTTTATTACAGTTGGCACAACATCATTGATTTATCAAATTATGGTACTCACACCGAAGTGCTAGTCTATTCAGGATTAGGCGGTTCATTAAGCCAAAGTTTAGGAACAGATATAGAAAACGAACAATTTGATCCTGAGAAAGTTGTTGTTCGTGATGTGCATGCAAAAGAGGAAGTGGATTACCCTTCAATGTTTTTTTTCAGCTCTACGGGCAGGCAGCACATGATCCCGGATTTTACTTTGGAAGATTGCCATAAATTACCTCATCCAAGAGTGATTGAACCTGAAACTGGACGGGTGGTTTATGATATGAATCAAGTTCCAAGAGAAAGAAGCTCCTTTTCTTTATCTACTGTAATTCAAAAATTTCCCAATCGAAAAATCCATTGGGCCGCTTGTACGGCGGTTGTTCTTCCTGATGGAAAAAAAGAGGGGCCGTGTGCGGATCTAATTTGGAGTAAAAGAAAAGAGGAGGACTTTTCTCAGAGCCCGGCTAAAAGAAAGAGGGAAACTGAGTCGGCTGATGAGCAAAGTTACCCAATGCAAAGCATATGATTTAACTGTTGGTTATTAAGCAGCTTCCAAAATTGCGGCGACTCCCATGCCGCCAGCTGTACAGATGGAAATCAAACCTCGGCCGCTTCCTTTTAGGTACAACATTTTTGCAAGGCTTGCAACAATGCGGGAACCAGTTGCTGCGAAAGGATGCCCTAAAGCCACGCTACCGCCTTTGATATTCATTTTTGTTCGATCAATTGCGCCCATCGCAGCGTCGCGATTGAGAACCCATTTACAATAATCTTCCGATTCCCAGGCTTTCAAAGTGCAGAGCACTTGGCCTGCAAAGGCTTCATGAATTTCATAAAAATCAAAATCTTGAAGAGAGAGTTTATTGCGCTTTAGCAAGTTGTTCACTGCAATGGTAGGAGCCATAAGCAAGCCTTCCCCATGAACATAATCCACTGCGGCAACCTGTGCATCGACAAAACGAGCAAGTAAGGGATAGTTATATTTTTTCGCTGTCTCTTCACAAATTAAATAAACTGCAGAAGAGCCGTCAGTGAGTGGGGTGCTATTGCCAGCGGTTAAAGTACCAGAACCGCTGAAATCAAAAGCTGGCTTTAGGCCTGCTAATTTCTCTAGGGTAGTCTCTTTACGCAAAATACCATCGCGCTTTAAGCCATAAAATTCACAAACGAGATCGTCATAAAAGCCATCTTCATAAGCTTTCAAACCATTTTTATGGCTTAAAAAAGCCAATTCATCTTGCGCTTGCCGAGTAATACCCCATTCCTTAACCATCTTCTCGCAGTGTTGTCCCATGGATAAACCTGTCCTTGGTTCTACAACAGCAGGGAATTCTGGTTTGATATCGTTTAGTCGAAAAGAAAAGAACCGTTTTAATTTAGATGAAAAATCTTTTGCATGGTGTAGCGCAACCAATTTTTGCGCAAAAGAACGACGAAACATGATCGGTAAATCGCTATTTGAATCCACTCCACCAGCAATGCCGTCATCGATTTGATAGTTGGCGATTTTCAGGGCTATCTGTAGGGTTGTTTCTAAACTGGTACCGCAGGCCCTTTGTAAAGTATATCCTGGTGTATGGGGGTCTAGATCAGAGCCGAGAACACATTCGCGGGCTAAATTCCAATTAAAGGAGCTATTCATGACAGCGCCAAGACCAACATCACCAACCATCCTTCTTTCAAGATGCATTTTTTTAACGAGTTGTTGTAAAGAGGCGATCATTAGATCTTGGGTAGAAACATTCTTATAAGTAGTCATCGATTTTACGAATGGCGTACGAATACCGCCTGCAATATAGACTGGTCTTGTTTTCACTTTGATAGCCCTTATTATTTGTTTTTAATCAATTTTTCTTCAACTTCTTTTTTCATGACAATAATCGAAATGCGGCGATTATTGGGATTTAAAGGATTTTTCTTATCAAGTAAAACGGTTGAAGCAAAACCTGTGACTTCCATGACTTTATTTTCTTGTAATCCGCCTTTTAAGAGGGCACGCCTTGCTGCGTTAGCACGTTGGGTTGATAGTTCCCAATTAGTCTGGGTCAAGTCTTCAGGATTATCATAAGGATTAGCATCAGTATGGCCCTGAATGCTGATTTTGTTTGGTACGTTGTTTAACAATTTTGCTATCTTATCAAGAATTTGCTGCACGTTAGGATCCATTTGATCGCTACCGAGTGGAAACATTGGTTTATTTTTATTATCAATGAGTTGTATCCGCAAGCCCTCAGAGACGATATCCATTAATAACCGGTCTTTTAAATCAACGAGACTGGGATCATTGTGGACTGACAGGAGAATATTTGTTTTTAGTTGCTGAAGTTGTTTCATTTCGTTTTGCGACGCTGTTGATACTTGTCCGTCATGCTTATCTAAATTATCCCCGCCACCATTGATTGTCTCTGCTCGAGAACCCGTACTATCACCCCCAATAAAGGCTATACGAAGAGGTTGTTTGAAATACTCACTGATGCCGTCTTTTTGCGCTTTATTCAAAGAGGCAACAAGCCACATGAGTAAGAAAAAAGCCATCATTGCGGTAACAAAGTCAGCATAGGCAATTTTCCAGGAGCCTCCGTGATGCACATGCCTATCGTTTGTTTTTCTTTTAATGATAACGATTTTTTTGTCATTATTGCCAGCCATAAAAGTCTCCATCAAGCGCTATCAGTAGCTTCCGTTTTAACCGGTTTAATCTCCTCATTCAGCTCATTAAATGATGGCCTTGCTGTGGTGAATAAGACTTTTCGACCGAATTCAGTGGCAATCAGCGGGGGGTTATTACTCACGCTTGCGAGTAAAGTAACCTTAATACAGTTCATCATCAGCAATGTTTCATTTGCACGTTGCTCAATGGCAGTGGCTATGGGGCCAATAAAACCATACCCTAATAGGATTCCAAGAAAAGTTCCAACTAACGCTTGGGCAACTAAGACACCAAGTTCTGCAGGGGGCAGGTTGATCGATTCCATTGTATGGACTACACCTAAGACGGCGGCAACAATACCAAAGGCAGGCATGCTGTCGGCGAGTTTAGTGATGGCATTAACTGGAATAAGTTCTTCCTGGTGGTAAGTGGCGATTTCATTTTCCATGAGTGATTCAAGTTGAAAAGGTTGCAGATTCGAGGTAATGACGAGTCGAAAATAATCACAAATGAATTCAATGACATGGGGTTGAGCTAAAAGTCGAGGATAACTACTAAAGATAGGGCTATTTGCCGGCTCCTCTATGTCATTCTCCAATGCCATTAGTCCTTCTTGACGGCCCTTATTCAATAGGGCATAAAGCAACCCTAATAAATCTCGGTAAATGATTTTAGCTGATTTAGGGCTGTGAAAAACACGAGGTAATGCTTTGATGATGGCTTTTAAAACACTGGAACTATTCCCGATAATTAATGAACCTATTGCTGCTCCTGCAATTATCAATAACTCAACAGGTTGGATAATAGCGGCTAAGTGGCCTCCGGCTAGAGCAAACCCACCAAAAACTGACAGTAAGATCACAACTGATCCAAGCAAAATAAGCATTTAATATCCCTATCAAAGCTATTTAATGGAAATCAACTATATAAAAATGTCCCTTAGGACAATAGCATCAGTCTACTTTCTGCTCTGCTTGAGCAGAAAGTAGAGAAGTTATTTAAGATAGTCATGAACCACTCGACCATAAGGCAATATTAAATCAGTCAGAACGTGAACTGCTTTCACAACTTTTTTCACAGGTAATTGAGCAAGTGGCGCCAAGGCATGATATTGCAAATCCAAGCGCGCAGGCCCTGTCCATGCCCCTTTAACCACGACGTTTTCCAGCTGATATTCGACGAGTTCGCAAATGCGGGTTGTTCCGTCAACATGTGGAATTATTTTGAGGAGGTAAGAAGGAGCTGTCATTGATTTCTGAACCGCTTCCGAATCCAATTGTTTATATTTAAATCCCATGGTTGCTGTCGCAACACGGCAACTTCCATAGTTTAATATGCCAACTAAAGTTTCTTTTTCTACACTCAATCGCGGCTGTGCTAATTTTTTGGGAAACCCCCAAATCTCACGGCCGCCAGAAATAGGAGGCATGTCATCCAAATACATCGCGTGGGTGTAAGAGCCCGATTTTCCTTTGTAACGAACGGGGATGACTTGGCCGGATTCAGTATAATCGCCAAACCCAGTTGAATCGGGCATGCGAATGACTTCAAAATTCACTAATGGTTCTACTACTTCTAGCGGTTCAGGTACAATTTCTTTAAGGACATCCATGTCTGTTTCGTAGGTAATAATAAAATATTCCCTATTTTTGAAATGATAAGGACCATGGGGGTAAGAAGGACTCGCGTAAGGCATTGCGAAGGCATTTTTCCGTATTTGTGCTTCATCCATTTTTGAATTCTCCTATTTAGGGATGCCAAATCGATTGGTTTTTATTGGTTTACTCCATAAACCAGCCATGACTAGCCACCAATGATTGTCCAGTAAGTGCATTGGATGGGAATGAGGCAAAAAATAAAGCAGTCTGGGCGATATCTTCCACTGTGGTGAATTTGCCGTCTACCGTGTCTTTAAGCATGACATTCTTGATAACATCTTCTTCACTAATGCCTAGTTCTTTTGCTTGTTCAGGTATTTGCTTATCCACTAACGGAGTGCGTACATAACCTGGACAAATGACGTTCGCATGAATGCCGTATTCGCCTGCTTCTTTAGCAACAACTTTGCATAAACCTAATAACCCATGTTTTGCTGTCACATAAGGGGCTTTTAATTTAGACGCTTCCTTGGAGTGCACTGAACCCATATAGATGATGCTGCCTCCTCTTTTCGCGGCATACATGTGTTTCAAGCAGGCTTTTGTGGTTAAGAAAGCACCATCGAGATGGATTGAAATTAATTTTTTCCAGTCCGCATAAGCGAGTTTATCCACTGGATCGATAATTTGTATCCCTGCATTACTGACCAGCACATCAATTCCGCCAAACTGTTTGGCTACTGCATCAACCCCAGTGTTTACTTGATCTTCGTCAATAACATTCATCTCAACGGCCATTGCTTGACCTTTTTTTCCTTTAATTTCATCAGCGACCGCTTGGGCTTGTTTGAGATTAAGGTCGGCAATGGCAACTTTTGCACCTTCACTCGCATAAAGAAGGGCGATTTCTTTACCGATTCCACTGGCTGCACCTGTTACTATGGCAACTTTGTCTTTTAATCGCATGATTTACAGTCCCTGTTTAGTTATTGTTTTAGCAGTATAGCAGTGTGTTTTCTATTTTGCTTTACTCTCGATAAAAATTGAAGAAACCCTGATTTTGCCATTTGCGATTTCAATTATGATGGCAAAATCAGGGTCGAGCTAAACTTCAACAACGATTAGTAGTAATAATATACGCCATTTCTCCAATAACCATTTCCCCAGTAGCCATTTCCCCAGTAGCCATTTCCCCAATAAGCATTTCTCCAATATCTCCTATCTTGGGCTTGGCCGATTTGATTACCAATTAAGGCGCCTAAACCACCGCCAACCACAGCACCGCCACCTTTCCCTACGGCATATCCAATTCCTGCTCCAGCAGCACCACCTGCAACTGTCCCGACTTGGGTATTGGTGCAAGAACAGAGGGTAAGAGCAGATAGACCAGCAAAAGCGAAAGTAATGATTGTTTTTTTCATAGTTATTTCCTTTGTTAGTATTGTTTGTTTCCCTCAAAAAACATAATAGTACAAAAATAAGCAAAATGTTTAATAAATAATCAAATCCTGTGTCAGAATTGCTTTGGTTCACTTTGGGGTTTTGGTGAGGATGAATTCTTAGCTTTTATCCTGGCGGGACTAAATTTAAGTTGAGAAATTATTCGTCCACCAGTAGTATTGGCTTATCGTTTTCAGAAATAGAGGGCGTAATGTTTCGTGGGAGTATAGTTGCATTGGTCACGCCGATGCTTGATGGTAAAGTGGATGAACCACGTTTACGTGAGCTGGTTGAGTTTCATATCGCTGCAGGTACCCATGCCATCGTTCCTGCCGGAACTACAGGAGAAGCTGGGACCTTATCTCACCAAGAAAAACTTTTGGTGATCAAAACCGTTGTTGAACAGGTACGCGAACGCATCCCGGTTATCGCGGGAACCGCAATGAATGCAACCAAAGACTGCATTGAATTAACACGTGAAGCAATGGAGTGCGGTGCACATGCGGCCCTTATCATGACACCTGCCTACATTAAACCAACTCAAGAAGGCCTTTATCAACATTACAGCGCAATTGCTAACTCAGTGGCAATTCCGATCATTCTTTATAACGTACCAAGTCGTACAGCTTGTGATATGTTGCCTGAAACGGTAGCTAGGCTTGCAAAAATTTCCAATATAGTGGGAATTAAAGAGGCTACAGGGCAAATGGCTCGTTTGCAACAAATACTGCGAACATCACAAGGATGCATTGATGTGTACAGTGGGGATGATTTGACTGCGGCCCAGTGGATGTTAGCTGGAGCGAAAGGGGTTATCTCTGTAACAGCGAATGTTGCACCAAGGCAGATGGCAAAATTATGTGATGCTGCTTTGGATGATGATCATGCGGGGTGTGTACGAATCAATGAACAATTGACGAAACTCCATGAATTATTGTTCGTGGAATCCAATCCTATTCCTGTAAAATGGGCATTAAGCAAAATGGGATTGATAAATGATGAATTGCGGTTACCCCTGACGAGCTTATCGATAGAACACCATCAAGCATTAGAGCAAGTACTCCGTACTTTGCAACTTGTTTAAACGAGGATAGTTTTAGTGAAAAAAATTGCTTTACTTTTAATTTCAGCGCAGCTTTTAGCAGCTTGTTCAGCCTATACTAGTAATGGTGAGAAGCAATATTTACAGAGCAGAAATGGGCCTAAAGTTGTGGTGCCTCCTCCGTTGACGGATGCGAACATTAGCCATTTTTACGATTTGCCAAATCAGACTCAGAGTGCTCAAGTGGGTATTGTACCTCCCTCAGATCCAGTGAAGCAGGGCAGCTAAGGTGGAGTAATCGCTCGAGTACCCCATGTCCATGTTGAGTCGAGCGACTGTACCTGAGTGCAAGCTATTCTCGTAAAATGCACCAGATACGGCTCTTCCCGGGGTTGGGCACTTACAATGTGGGATGATTATGTCAATAGACGCAGACGGATTAGCTTATATCCAGGATTTATCGAGACGTATTGTGGAGGCACAAAGCCAGATACGGATCTTAGATAGCATTAAATGGGATGACTCGATCAAACAGGATTTTTTTAAACACAAGGGCAAGCGGCTACCTACTGTGGATCAAGATTATTATCAAAAAAGGCCATTACCCTTTGATGCCCATGAAAAACAAGAAGAATTTCGTTTAATTTTGCGTGATGCGCAAAATCATCTTGGGCAATATACCCCCATCACCCGACTAATCAAACGCCAGTGCGAAGAATACTCGCGGGCAGCGCATATGCTTGCAGTACGGGGTACACCGACGTTTTGCGAGTTAGCCATGGAATTATATGGAAGTCCTAATGATGCTTTCTACTCTGGAGGGCCTCGGCTTTCTGAGTTAGGAACGGTTCTTTTTGATGTGTTAACCGCGCTTGATGTCCAGCTTAAATCAGATGCTGATGTTAAACGCTATTCACCACAACAAGCACAAGAGATTTTACAAGATCGGCTAAGCCATTTTTTTGATCAGCATCCTGGAAAAGTTACTGTGCAAGTCAGCGATGATATGGTAGCTGATGCTGCAGCGGGTGCGGACACTATTAAACTAAGTCAAAAAGCGATGTTTAGCGAACGGGATTTAAAATACCTTGAAGTTCATGAAGGTTGGGTGCACGTTGGCACCACTTTAAATGGTTCAATGCAGCCTTATTGCTTCTTTTTATCTAAAGGCTCGCCTTCTAGTTCGGTCATGCAGGAAGGTTTAGCGGTGATCACTGAGGTCGTGACATTCTCTTCATATCCAGCAAGAGTTCAAAAAATAACCAATCGAGTGATTGCTCTTGATAAGGTACGGCAAGGAGCCAATTTCCTTGATATCTACCATTATTTTATGGATTGTGGTTTAACTGAAGAAGCGTCTTATAATCAAGCGGTACGCATTTTTAGAGGAAGTACACCTGAAGGCGGGCCTTTCACAAAAGATTTATCTTACGCAAAAGGATTTTTGTTAATTTACAATTTCATGCGTTTTGCAATCAGTCAGCGCCGTATTAACGCGATTCCTTTATTATTTACCGGCAAAATGGTTTTAGATGACTTGCCATTACTGAGTGAGTTAAAAGATCGTGGGTTATTGACCCCACCAGTCTACTTGCCCCCTCCATTTCGTGATTTGGCCGCTCTTGGTGCATGGATGAGTCTCTCCCTTTTTCTGAATAAATTTAGCTTAAATGAAATTCAAAAGAATTTTCGTTTTCTTTTAGTTTAATTTTTATCAGGAGTGGGAAGGCAATGGGGCTGTTAGTTGATGGAAAGTGGCAGAATAGTTGGTACGACACAAGCAAAACGGGTGGCGCTTTCAAAAGGGAAGCTTCTAAGTTTCATGGCGCTATTTCTAACGACCCTGATGCAAATTTTCCAGCGGAAAAAGGACGTTACCATTTATATGTTTCGCTTGCTTGTCCCTGGGCACATCGCACCTTAATTTTTCGTAAGCTAAAAAAGCTTGAAGATATTATCGGAGTGTCTGTCGTTCATCCGCATATGTTAGATAAGGGTTGGGAATTTAAAACGGGAATGGAGTCCACAGGTGATCAATTGTATGGTTTATCTTTTCTTTATGAACTTTATTGTAAAGCAGATAGCCATTATACGGGCAGAGTGACAGTACCTGTGTTGTGGGATAAAAAAACAAAGACCATCGTTAGCAATGAGTCAGCAGAAATTATTCGCCAATTTAACCGAGCATTTAATCACTTAACCGGGGATAAACAGGATTTTTACCCAGAAGCCTTGGCTAAGGAAATCGATGAGATTAACGATCTAATTTATAGCGCCGTTAATAATGGGGTTTACAAGTGCGGGTTTGCTACTACGCAAGAGGCGTATGAGAAAGCGTTTAATGAACTTTTCACCGTGTTGGATAAGTTGGATAGCCATCTGAGCAAACATCCTTATTTGGTTGGAGACCAGCTCACTGAAGCAGACTGGCGTCTCTTTACCACATTGATTCGCTTTGATGTTGTTTATTTCAGCCATTTTAAAACAAATAAGCGGCGGATCAGTGATTATCCATTTCTACAGCCTTATCTCATCAATTTGTATCACTATCCAGGAATAAACGAGACAGTCAATTTTACCCACATCAAACAGCATTATTACTACAGCCATAAGGCCATTAATCCGACCCAAATTGTTCCTTTAGGGCCTGAGCTTAGATTTTAACGGTACCTTGGTCAAACCGCGTGGTTAGGGGTAAAAAGCTATTGTTTTAACCTTATTTGTGCTTTAATAATTATTATCTGATGAAATTTTAGAGTTTTGTTATGACCTTTGTAATTACCGAGAGCTGTATCAAGTGCAAGTACACTGATTGTGTGGAAGTTTGTCCGGTGGATTGCTTTTATGAAGGGCCAAATTTCTTAGTGATTCATCCTGACGAATGTATTGATTGTGCTTTATGTGAGCCTGAGTGTCCTGTTCAGGCGATCGTTTCTGAAGATGATTTGACCGAGGATCAGCAGCAATTCAAGGAAATTAATGCTGAGCTTTCTAAAGTTTGGCCAAATATCACTTCCAAAAAGGAAGCTCCCGAGGATGCCAAAGAGTGGGAGACAGTGAAAGATAAACTTCAATACTTACAAAAAGAGTGGGAGAAGTAGTCACTGCCGTTGATGATGTTGCAGCACATTGTCAGCGCGTATTAAGCGACAAAGGAAGACTGACCACAGCGATCCCTGGCTTTATTGCGCGTCCAGCACAAATTGAATTATCTGCCGCCATAGCCCAAACAATCGCTGAACAATCAATTTTAGTCGCTGAGGCTGGAACAGGAACAGGAAAAACGTTTGCCTATCTTCTTCCTTGTCTTCTAAGCGGTAAAAAAGCGCTCATTTCAACTGCCACCAAGACTTTGCAAGATCAGCTTTTTCAAAAAGATCTTCCCATGCTTGTCCGAGCTCTTGGATTGTCTGTACGCGTGCAAAATCTAAAGGGTAGAGCCAATTATATTTGTCGTTACCGTGTGGATTTGCATGCCCAGGAAGGACGTTTTGTTAGTCCGCAATGCGTCCACGAAATTATGCATATACAGGAGAAATTGCCGCAACTTACTGAGGGAGAGCGTGCAGAGCTGCCTGAAATTAATGAGGATTCGCCAGTTTGGCCTTATGTTACCTCAACGGTGGATAATTGTTTAGGAGGTGAGTGTGAGTACCACCAAACGTGTTTTTTAGTTAAAGCACGAAAGCGGGCGATGGAAGCTGATGTTGTTGTTATTAATCACCATTTGTTTTTTGCTGATACTCGCCTAAAAGAGGAAGGCTTTGGCGAACTTTTGCCAGGTGTTGATGTGGTTATTTTTGATGAAGCCCATCAAGTCACTGAAATTGCAACCAATTTTAATGGACAACGTGTAAGTACAAGGCAACTTCGCGATCTTGTCGATGACATATTACGGGAATGGCCAGTACTTGATTTGGCGAACCAGCCGTTAAAGCATTTAAGCTTAAAAACGGATCAGGTTATTGATCAATTGTTGTTAGCCTTGCCAAGCAATGAGGAACGTATTGCCTGGCATGAGGTTAAACGTTTTAAAACGTTCGCCCCAGCTTGGAAAGCTTTGCTTAATTTGGTTGAAGAGCTTTTAGAATGCATGGATTCAGCAAGCATTGAGGCGACCACAGGACTGGTTCGTTGTCAGAAGCGGTTGTGCGACTTGAAAGAGTTACTGGTTCATTTTGAGCAAACAGATAAAGTACAAATTCGATGGTTAGAGCGGTTTAAACATAGCCTGGTTTTTCATGCGACTCCCTTTGATATTGCCGATGCATTTAGCAAACTATTAACACGCCAACAGGCGGCTTATGTGTTCACTTCAGCCACATTAACCATGGCTTCCTCTTTTGATTATTTTATTAAACCCTTAGGTCTCTTTAAAGCGAAAACACTTGCTTTACCCAGTCCTTTCGATTATCAACAGCAGGCATTACTCTATTTACCCCGTAACTTACCGGATCCGAAATCTATAAATTACTACGAAATACTGCTGGAAAAATCGTTACCTGTCATTAACGCTTGCGGTGGTCGTTGCTTTTTCTTATTTACCAGCCATAAGGCTTTAAAATTGGTTGCTCAACGACTTGCCAATACTTTAAACTACCCGCTATTAATTCAGGGTGATGAAGCAAAACCAATTTTATTAGCCCGCTTTCGCCAACTCGGCAATGCAGTATTATTGGGAACATCCACTTTCTGGGAAGGGGTCGATGTCAAGGGAGACGCTCTATCCTGCGTCATTATTGATAAATTACCTTTTGCAAATCCCTTTGATCCAGTAACCCAAGGCAAAATGGCGTATTTAAAGGCGCGTGGTTTATCTGGTTTTGATGAATTATCTTTACCCAGCGCAGTTTTGTCCTTAAAACAAGGTGTTGGTCGATTGATACGTGATGCTGAGGATCGCGGGGTGTTAATGATAGCGGATCCTCGTTTAACAGGCAGAGACTACGGTAGGTACATCTTCGCGAGTTTACCTTCGTTGCCGAAAACCCGTGATGAACAAACTGTATTGAATTTTATTGGGAAGTTGGCTTTACAAAATGAATCTGTTAGCAATTGATACCTCAACAGAACGTGCTTCTGTTGCTTTAATGAAAAATGGAGATATACAAAGTGAAGAGCAAGGTGCACAGCGCGACCATGCCCGGTTAATTTTACCGGCCGTTGAGCGTTTACTGGCACAAGCCGAATTGAGTTTAAGCCAGCTTGATGGAATTATCTATGGGCGAGGACCAGGCAGTTTTACTGGACTGCGTATTGCGTGCAGCGTAGCCAAAGGCTTAGCTTACGCGCAGGATTTGCCTTTGTACCCAGTGAGCAGCCTTGCAGCTATCGCAAACGAGATTTTAAAGCAAAAAGGTACATCTCAACAAACCATATTGGCTGTATTGGACGCTCGTATGAACGAGCTGTATTGGGCCTGTTTTGATGAGCAATTCCCTGATGCTGAAGAACAGGTCACAGCGGCTTCAGAAATTCGTTTGGACAATGATAAGCCCTTGATTTTAGCGGGGGTAGGTTATGAACCTTATTTGTCGCAATTCTCCCCAGCTATTCAAAAAAACATAGAGCAACATTGCATAACATACCCTAAGGCAGAAGCGATGATTCGTGTTGTTTTAACCAAAAAAATACAAGCGGTGAGTGCTGCTGAAGCTTTACCTGTTTATGTTCGTAATCAAGTGACTCAAGGAGAGCCTCGTGGATAAACGTTTGCTTGAAATCTTGGTTTGCCCGCTTTGTAAGGGCAAATTACTGCTTAAAGAAAATGAATTAATTTGCCGTTTTGACCGCTTAGCCTATCCGATTCGAGATGGGATACCGGTTATGCTTGAGCAAGAAGCGCGATTAATTCCCTTAGAGGAAAAAGAACAATTATGAGCATCGATTTTCATGTCGTGATTCCTGCTCGCTATCAATCTTCCCGATTACCAGGAAAATTGATGTTAGAACTTGAGGGGCAAACTGTCATTGAGCGAGTATACAGGCAAGCGCTTAAAGCCAAACCTAAATCAATCATTATTGCTACGGATAGTTTGGAAATTGCCAATCATGCGGCTGATTTTGGTGCACAAGTCACAATGACTGCCGCAAGTCATCAAACAGGTACAGACCGTATTGCAGAAGTGGTTGCTAAAGGCCAATTTGCAGGACAAGATATTATAGTCAATGTGCAAGGTGATGAGCCACTGATTGCACCTGAACTGATCTCACAAGTTGCACACAGCCTCTATTATTCATCTAATCAAATGGCGAGTTTATGTTGGCCTATCGAGAGTATTGAGCAATTGCATAATCCCAATATTGTTAAGGTGGTGCGGGATAAACATAATGATGCACTTTACTTCTCAAGAAGCGCGATTCCTGCCCATCGGGATGACTCAAAAAGTATTAAACAGGTCTTTCGCCATATTGGATTGTATGCTTACCGAGCAGCTTTTTTACTTGATTTCGTCAGTTGGCCAGTTTGCGAACTTGAAGCCTGTGAAGCCCTAGAACAATTGCGAGCGCTTTGGGCAGGGTACAAAATTAGAATTGATGAAGCGTGCACAGAGCCACTGCAAGACATCAACACTCAAGATGATTTAATCTCAGCGCGGAATTTGCTGAGAGAAATAAAAATTTCGTAATTGATCAGCCCTTATCAGGAAACGGTGATATTTGGCACATCTTGCGAGAAAACATGTACTCAAATCTCACCATTTGTGCCAAATCCAACATAGGGACCTGATCTATTACTTGAAAATAGAGAGCGATAATCTCTCTGACTTGGATTATGCTGCAGAGGCAGCTGCAACACAATATAGTTCATCAAGAATGCGGTTGCCCGTATTGACTAATTCCTCTTCTGTCCTAGAAGGCCAGGGTGTTTTAGGAATAGGTTTGAAAAACCGATCCTTAGGATTATCCTCAAATTTGAAATAAGAACCAACATAGTGTTTCAAGGCTTGCAAAGGTTTTAGGATGTTAACCCGAATCCATTGGACAAAATCGGGTAGGATGCCGTCGGACAGGCTTTCCATTTGAGTATTATGGATAGTGCGATTTACATTTTCGATAATATTGGATAGATATCTTTGATCCACGCGCTCAAGCAAGCGATTATAGGTTTCACGTTGATCAATGATGATTATTCCAATTTCATTTAATTGCTCATCTTCATCTAACATCATAAATAAATTATGATTGATATAGCTTTTGTTAATCTGAGCAAATTGGAATTGCATGGCTAGTAACTTAAATAATCGCGGATCAATCTCATCTAAGTACTCCATACAATGGGCAAGTTTGAGGTAATTTTCAGCTGTGCCTGGAATTTTTAGCAAGGCTTCAAAATGTTCTTTATCCTCAGGATAAGTTTCGATAGCCGCAACCACATGCTTTTGAAGTATGCGTGTATACTCTCTCTGCATCGTTTCAATGGCTAAAACTGATTTTTTATAACTAACTGAGTCTAAACGTTTCTCAATAATTCTTGCGCTTTCAAGCACTTGATCCCGTTCTTGTAATTTCTGTTCAGCTGCCTTTATCGTTTCTACAAGTGTATCTAATGATTTTCGTAGTGAGGAAGGGGGAGCCGATTTCAATTCATTAAGAGCTTTTATAACTTCTTCAACAACAGTAGCAGCTTCCAGGGTTTTTTCACTTACTTCCGCTTTATAAGGGTTAATGTCATTAAAGTGTTCAGTTCGGGGAAAGCGCCTCATTATTAAACTTTGTACACATGGATGGTAATCCTCAAAGAGCCTTAGATTTACTTCGTCAGCTTGTTTCTTAAGTGCTTTGATTAAGCGTTCAACTTCTGTTTGTATTTTGGATAAGTTGGTCTCTTGTGTAAGTCTAAGCTGCTCGAATTTTGTAGAATAAGGCCTAAGTGTTTTGTTTACAGCCCCGGATGGATAATAAGTGAGTAAAACTTCTCGAGTTGCTTCAATTTCAGTACTTAAATCGTGTACTAACCAATATCTAGCTAAACCGTAACGTTCTTCTAATGCCAGGATTTGATTCAATGTCCTTGGATAGAGCCCATTTTCACCTATGAATTGGTTTTCTATGAGAGTAAATTCAGCAAGCACTTTTTCTTGAAGATCAGTGAGCTTATCCAGGCGTTCAAGTGGAGATGAAACCAGTTCGATTTTTTGCTTATTTTCATTATAGCGGGCGAATACCCTTTTTAATTGAGATCCTAGCTCATAATAGTCGTTGATAATTTCATACCCATTCGTAACTTCTACAATTTTGCCGAATTGGTTGCTGAACAGCATGAGTTTATCTTGTAAAAGTCCTCTGCCACTTGAAAGCTTTGATTCCATTTCTTCAAAGACTCGCTCAATCTTTTTCTCTTTAGCGAGTTGAATTTCTTTTAGGGTGTGAAAACCTGTAATTTGTTTCACTTCAAATTGCTTTAATTTACAGGTCAAACTGCGAAACATAACGATTTGCTTTCTAAGCAGCGACTCATCGATTTCATTGCGATTAGTTTGCAGTAAGTCAGTAATAAGTTTTTGGGCTCCTTTAAGAAAAGGTGCTGAGGTAGCTGGAGAAGCAGGTGCGTTGAATAGTTCATTCAAAAATTCATTGATGGCCGATCGATCAAGGGCATTAATAGTGGGCTTATTAAGTTCATACCAGTGCGCTTTTTCTCCCAGATGCTCAAGTAATTGGATGCGAAACTTTTCAATCCCTTGGGTGTCTAAATGCAGATCTTCTGCTTGCAAATTCACCAGAATTTCTTCAATAAATCCGACAAGCCGTTTTGTAAAAAATAGGGTATCTTGATCCGTTTTTCCCTCTAAATGGATTGTGGAAAAAGTCATAAGAAAATATTCAAGTGCCTTTTGCGCTTCTTCTCGTGCAAAACGCAACTCTTCTTTTAGTCCAGCAAGGTCTGGTGAAGTCGGTTGAAGGTTAGCTTGTCTTTCTAAGATATTTGATCGCAATTTTTCCCTGGTTTTATTTAAATCCATCATTCTAAGAATTGCGTTATTAAGTTGATCTTGAGTTTCTATACTAGCCGATAATGAAGTTATTACAGGACGCATTTTTTCAATTAATTGCTGCGAGTCATGATTTAATTCTTTTAGCTGGATTAGCCATTGGTTAAGGGAGGCGTCATATTGTGAGAGCTGATCAAGATTACTGAAATCTAAAAGAAAGCCTTCATGAAAACCTGCTTCTTTTTTGAGCTTAGCTTTAAGGGCTTCAATAACTTCGTTAAGGGTGACCTGCTTAAGTTGTGAGTCAGATAGGAGACTACTATGATGATCTGCAATAACAACGCGACGATGGTTCTTCCTCATACATACGCTTTGAAATTGTTCTCTATTTATACATAATTGGGTCGGAAATTGATTGATTTTTTCTTTATATGAACTAATTTGTTCTAACTTTCTAACCTTTTCTTTTCTTTTGCTCGATTGCCATGTTTCTTGAAGTGAATCTAATTTCACTAAAAGAGTAACATTCGTCTCTTCAACACTAGTTTTGAAGCTTTGGAGTATTAAATTGAATTGCCTAAGAGGTTGGGTTTCAGTGGCATACTCTAAAGGTAGAACCCAATTAATTTTCTCTTTTGCTGCCACTCCTTTCAAGAATGCCTGACTTTGTTGGATAAAAAGTTCTACGAGATTGTTTAATTCTGCTTCGAGCTTCTCGGTATGGCCTGGCTTAACAGCCTCATCACTACAATATGTTTTTAAACCCTCAATTTTTAGTTTGAGTAAAGAAGTGAATTCTAGAGGTAAGAAAACTAAAACAACCTGCTCCATCTCTGTAATTAGGTTTTCTAATGTTGCTAGTTCTAGCATAATTTCTTTATAATTTTTACCCATAGAAGCGCACCTATTTTCTATTTTTTGGTGCGACAAAACTATCACTAGAACCTTAAGAAAATCTTAAAGAAATGTTTCAAAATGTAAATAAATCGATTGATGAACACAATTATCCCATTGATTGCGGATAAGAACCAAGCAAGGTCATCATGACGGACATTGAGGTTAATTCATTGAGGGCCGCTTGAATATGTGATTCTGATTGATGGCCTTCAAAATCGATAAAGAAAAGATAAGTCCAGTTGCGGTGGCGGTAGGGGCGTGACGCAATTGAAGTCATATTAATTTGATATTTTCCAAAAGGTGCGAGTAAATTCACCAGGCTTCCAGGTTCATGGGGTGTGGAAATAACTAGTGATGTTTTGTCGCATCCGCTAGGACCGGGAAGTTGCTTCCCTAGGATGATGAAGCGGGTTGTGTTATTCGGATAATCTTCAATGTGCTGATGAAGCTTTTGTAATTTATAGATTTCTACAGCATTATCGCCACAAATGGCAGCCGAATTTGGATTTTCTGTTGCCATTTGTGCTGCCAAACCATTACTGGCCACCTCTTGCAGTTTGACTTTGGGGTAATGAACTGACAACCAGTGCCGGCACTGCGATAAGGCTTGTTGATGCCCATAGATTATTGATAAAGGCTGGTTAGGATCAATTCGTGCAAAATGATGACGGATACGTAGGGCGATCTCACCACAGATTTGTACATCCGAATTAATCAGATTATCAAGGGTAACGTTAACCATGCCTTCCGTACTATTCTCGATAGGTACTACGCCATAATGAACATTCCCATTCTCAACCAGCTTAAAGACTTCAGTTATGGAAATTTCTGGAACCGAATTGACACTTTCACCAAAATGTTTAACGACCGCTTGTTGGGAAAAAGTGCCTTCTGGGCCTAAATAAGCAATAGATAAAGGTTCTTGCAAAGCAAGGCAAGCGCTCATAATATCACGGAAAATTTGCGCTACTTCGCGATCAGGGAGCAGGCTAGTATTCTTCGCAACAATAGAACGAAGAATTTGTGCTTCACGTTCAGGTCGATAGTAGACAGGAGTAGGTTGTAATTGTTTTATTTTGGCAACTTCAGCAGCCAAATTAGCACGTTCACTGATGAGTTCGAAGAGTTTCTTGTCGATTTGGTCGATTTTAGTTCGTATATTTTTCAAGGCGTCTTCGGTCATGATAGTTCTACTCGAATTGCACAAAAAGCAAGAGATTACGGATAGAATAGCATTGCTAGCAATAAGACGACAATGCTGTGAGTTTAGAATCCTAGAACAGTAATCTCATCATAAAATTGGTTCCCCGCTTCAACTAACATTTCTTCTGTTTTGCATGCTCTCCAAGTTGGTGTAAAAAAAAGGCTTGAACCAAAACAGCATTCCATGAGGTGTTGAAGGGGTTTAAGAAGGTGGATACGAATCCATTGAACAAAATCATAGCGAATCCCATCAGAAATATATTCCATATTTTCATTATGCATAGTAAGTTCTATGGTATGTATAAGCTTATCTTTATAGAGTCGTTGCTCATGTCGATTGAGAGCTTCCATTTGTCCGGTTGATAGTGGATTTTTATCTTTAGTACTCTCTGTATTTGTTTGCAGGAAAGTTCCATTTAGATATTTTTCATTCAACCTCTCAAAGCTAAATTGCAACGATAACAATCGACATAATCTTGGATCTATTTTGTCGAGAAGAGGAGTAAAAATCTTCTGAGAGGAAAGGAATGTGTGCCTTGTCCAGAGTTTTTCCTTCAAAATCACTAATTCAGCAATATCCTCAGGATTATTTGCGCAGGCAGTGTCGATATACTTATCTAGAATTCGGAAATATTCATTTTGGAGGACCTTCACGATTTCGAGTGATTTTAGGTAAATTTTTGAACTCTTGCGATCTTCAATGAGTGCCTCTTGCTTTAATTTCTCATAAGAGTTTAACGCATTAGTTGCATTAGTGAAGGCTAATAAGGCTGATGCACATTGCTTATTTGAAGTCGTGAATGTGCCATAGGAAACAGCTGCACACCGAATTGCATTAACCGCATCCTCCCTCTTGGCCGCTAAATTACTGGCAAGTGAGTTTGTTTCATTTAATCTTGGAAGAGGCAATTGTGCGCGTTGAATTAAAGCATCTAGGATTTTTTTGTAAGCAGGATTTAATTGTTCTCTTGGCACTTGCCCGAGCTGCTCGAAAGTTTGTGAAGTGAGTTCATTTTCCTTACGGAATGTAGCCAAGGGGGTGTTTTCTTGGGCTTTTTTAGTTCGTATTTCCTGACATTTATTTTCGAGGAGGTCCAAGGTTTTTTGGGCTTCTTTACCTGCACTTTCATCCCCTATCTCTTTTGATAAACGCAAATAGGCAGAAAAGACAGTTTTGGCATTTTGAATCACCTTACGTAATTCAAATTTGAGTTTTACAAAGGTTAGTTGATATTGATTGTCCAAATTTAAACTCGAAACCAGTATTTTTTTATAAAGGCCGGTTTCTCCTTTTAACTCTTGGTATACGTGCTCAAGTTTCATTGCAATTTCACGTTGAGTTAACGTAAGCTTTTCTACATGTTCCAAGGCAAAAGGGGGCGTAATATCGGATTTTTGGGGATTGCACTGGGTGAGTGCAGCTTCAAACTCATCCTCTATAGCACGTAACTGAGCGAGAAGCTGGTGTCCTTCTTTAACATCATCAAAATCATCGTAGGGCTCGATGAATAAATCCAATTTAGATTTTAATTCTCTTTTCAATGTTTGAAGAGTCAGGTTTATTTCAGCGATTCGTTGCTTAACTTTTTTAGTTTGGAAAAGATATTCTTTTATTCCATTGATTGGGAAATCTTCTAACTTAAATCTAAGGCTTCGTAGAGCAATGAGTTGCCGTTTTATTCCATAGGCTTCGACATTTGCATCTGAAGGGTTATCTAATAATCTGCCCAAAGCCGAAGATGCATTATTCCATAATCCATTTAAAATTTTAGGTGAATTCTCCCCAAAAGGCATATTCATGTTAGGTTTAGTGGTAGCCGTACTAAATAAATTATTCACAAAGGCGTTAATTGCATGTTGATTCAGTTCTGTAGGCACTTTTGAACTGAATAACGGGACAGTGAGATTTAAGTGTCGAAGCAGTTTTCCATGAAATTCAACAAAATGAGCATTGGCTGAAGGATTGATTGCCCGTAGCTCATTGAATAATCCCTCTAAAAATTCTTTTAGTTTATTTTTTAAGACGAGATGAGTTGGGTCCCCTGTGTTTTCAAATTGAATCATGGAGAAAATTGTCAAGAAAGAAATTAAAGCTTCACGTAACTCATTCCTTGTTCCACTTAGAGAAGCTTTATTAGTTGTTATTTCGGAAGGTAGAAGTAATTTTTTTCTCTTCGAAATAGCGGCTCTTAACCCTTCTTTCTCTTCAATTAAATCGCTTAACTTAGGTAATGCATCCTGCAACACGGCATGAAGTTTATCCTCTTGTGTGGAACTTTGTTGCCACGTTGATTCGACGAGACTAATTAGTTCATTTAATTCATTTATTATTTTATTGAGATGGATAACCCATGGTCGAATCAGGTAATCATCTTGAAACAGAAGCAAATCAGGTGGTTGTGAGGAATTGTTTTGATGTGAAGCAGCGAATTCATCAAATTTTTGTTTTAGTACATCATTAGTTTGTGACAAAGCATCATTTTTTTTACCACTACCCATGTGAACACCTTACAACAAATTTATAAAAAACAAAGAATTATTAGCAAAATTATGTGTTAATCAGTACGTAAAACCTCATTTCTTTTCTTACGTAAATAAAGTAAGAAAGCGGGAAAAATCATAATTAAAATCCCACTACCAAAAACCAAGCGAAAACGACCAGCTCCTCCGATGTCCATGCTGCTCTCAGGGGGGATAAAACCAATAAATAACGTGATTGCGCAACCGGCAAGGCCTAAAATACAAGTTAAATAATAGCCAAAGCGGCCACCGGGAATAGTAAATGGGCGCGGTAAATTGGCAAACTTGCTTTTTAACTTCCAAGCTGCAATAAACATTAACACATACATAATGATATAAAGTTCAGTACTTAAGGCCGTGAATAACCAATAAATGGCATTAATGCTTGGGAAGAGTAAGAAACCGCTACACAGCAACGTGACAAGTACTGCTTGAAGGATCAAAATTCGCGAAGCGATCCCATGTTGATTCAAACGGTAAAGCCAATGGGGTAAGAAGCCATTATCAGCAGCAAGTAATAAGCCTTTTGCAGGAGAAATAATCCAGTTGACCATGCTACCTAAGCTGCCCAATAACAACAAAATGACAATCACTGGCATGAGGGCGGTTAGATGATAAGCTTGAAAGAAATTGGTAAAAGCGCGCATTACACCGTCGACGAGGCTGATTTTTTCCTGTGGTAATACGAACGCAATGGCTAATGAACCGAGAATCATTGTTGTCAGAATAAGAGCGACTGAAAAAAGCATGGCTTTAGGAAAATTGCGCTGAGGATTATGCACATTCCGAACATGTACCGCTGCCAATTCCATGCCTAGAAACGAGGTCATGATCGCCGTAAGTGAAACCCAAGATTGACTATCTTGCCAATGAGGGATCAAGCTATGGAAATGGAGATCAATCGATATGGGATTTCCCTGTATAAGCCAAATGATTGCGAGTAAGATGATAAAACCCATGGGCAAAATCATACCAACAATTGCACAAAAGCTTGCAAAGGCGGCTGAGGCGCGTAATCCAGCTAGCCCTAGGAAAGTAAGCGACCAAAAGACAATTAAAATGACACTTATCAAATAGTATTTATTTTGAGCTAATGCTGGATTAATAAGGTAAGCTAACGTGCCGGCAATAAAAGAAAGGATGGTTGGATACCATACCATGGTATTAATCCATTGAAGCCAGATTGTAAAAAAGGCTGCTGTCTCGCCAAAAGCATGTTGTACCCAACTGTATACCCCGCCTTCTTCTTCTGACCAAGCTGAAGATAATTCTGCAGCAACCAAGGCCACTGGAATCAGAAAAATAATCGCCGAAAAAATGAAGAAAAAAATCAATGATGAACCAAAGAGCGCAGTAGCGGGTAAATTGCGGATACTGTCAATCGCTCCGGTAATGAGTAGTACTAAAGCAAAAACTGAAATTTTTTCGGAAGACCAGGCTTTCATCATCGACAGTTCCCAAGAAGCCAATTTGGCAAAAAGGTATGCATTATAAGGGAATGATTGAAGTCATGAAAAGTATTTTTTGTTAAGGGCTTGTTGACAATTGGTTTTGCAGAGCGAAATTAAGAGAAATTAGCTCAAAATGGAGCTCAGAACGAGGCGGATAGAGGATCCTAATTTAACGGGTCTAAGTTCCAATTTGAGCAATTTAGTTAAATTTACATCTGTGAAATCAAATGTCAACAGTTCCTAATATCTATTAACTAATTGCCATGTACAGTGATAATAATACGTCGCTCCGTTGCGTGATTTCGATGTTCGCACAAGTAAATTCCTTGCCATTGCCCAAGCGCCAGCTGTCCTTTAGTGATGGGTATGGTAAGGCTAACACCAAGCAAGGTATTTTTAATGTGGGCTGGCATATCATCCTCGCCCTCTAAAGTATGCTGATAAAGTTCCTCATCGTCGGGAATTGCTGAGCTAAAATAAGTTTCTAAATCTTTCGGCACATCAGCACAGGTATTTTCGCTGATGGCAAGTGATGCTGAGGTGTGTTGTAAAAATAGATGAGCCAAACCCGTTTGAATTGCAGGCATGGTCGCCAAACTTTGTTGCACAGTATGGGTGATGAGGTGAAAACCACGTGACTTTCTGGGCAAAACACAGGTGGTTTGCCAGTACATAGGTAATTTATCCATGACGATAACCATCCCGGCACGCAGGAGAGTTTGGGATGCTGCCACTTTTATCCCATTCTTCTGGTGTGTATAAATGCATACTCAAAGCATGTAACCCTTTATTTCTTTCTTCTATCAACAAATTATTGATCAACCGATGGCGAGCGATTTTCGTCAATCCAATAAATTTTTCAGTAACAATCGATAGTTTGAAATGAGTTTCTGCGCCCTCAGGAACATGATGGTTTTTCGACTCATCCACAACCTCTAAGAAGATGGGCTTCAATTCTTCGGAAATAAGCTGAGAAATACGTTCTTTTCTAGTCATAGGGCAGATCACATATTGATTCAAACTTTTTAAAGTATACCCGTTGCTAAACTTGTTGTCATATTTTAGTCTATCTGTTCAGATACCTGGTGGAAATAAGCCAAGCTAGGTTTTCTTCCGGAAAAGAATGTATAAATCGTTTACGAATGTCGATTTACTACTTCAAAGCTTCTCAGGACAAATTTTCTTCAATAGGAAGGGGTTCCTGTTTGTTTACCTATGTTCAGGAATAGTCATGCCAAAAAAAATAAAAACCGAGACGAGTATAGAAATTCACGAAGAGACGCTGGAAGTCGCAAATAAGCATTCTTGGATAGCCGATTTAAGTGTGGATGCACTACAACAGAAGCTAATTTTTACTCAATGTGTATTCAATGCGCTGCCCCTAAGCAGATTACTTTTTGAATTAAAAAATAAGTACACAAGTTTTGAATTTGTTAATTCTGCTGTTCTTGGCGATACAAACCAACAAAGTCTAGACATAACACTCGAATTTGATCGTTGTCAGATTCCTAGCGATGCAAACACATCTGATTCGATGCACTTACTGTTCGCTAAATTAGCCAACATGCTGAAGCGAGCTAAACCCAAAGAACTTATCGTCGTAGACTCTCAAGGAAAATATGACATAGGAAGTTTACCTTGGAAGGCTTTAATTGATAATCTGCTTCACACAAATTCTTCTTTTACGCTTGATATACGTGATGAAGAGGGTAGGCCTTTTCGTTTACAGCTCAACAAACATGGACAAGTTTCTCGACTGAAGGAATTGCTAATAAGCAGCAATGAAGGTGAGGAATTAACAATTCCTTTGCCGGGTAGGTCACCGCTAACTATTTCTTTTAGCAAGGGGAAATTATCCATTAAGCAAACAGATGCTTTGGAGTATTCTTCTGAAACTGAAGGAGATAAACAAGCAGGGGATGCAATCGTTAGCTCACATATCCTATTTTATTATTTAACCCAGGCAGCCAAGCTTGCTAAAGAACACGATTTCTCTTTAGAAATCAATGTATTCATTAACCATGGGGATCGATTTGTTTACAATTATGATGCCAAAACATGTGAAGGGGATTGTCAGATCGATCTAATCAGTTCTGGTTTCGAAGCAGAACTAGCGGTAGAGCAAGAGGAGTTGGTCGCATCTCGATTACCCAGATTACTTGCAAATTTGCCTGGCGTAACTCAGTTCCAACTGTTCTGCTTAAATTCTCAACTCTTAAGGCAAACAGCATTCGTTAGGGAATTGCTTAGCCCTGTATTTGCGAATTTAGAAAAGCTTGAAATAACTGGAAGTTTTGAAACTCAAGAAAGTAAAGCACTTTTTCTCCATGCCTTAAGAGAGTTTAATCACTTACGTGAACTGGTCATTTTAGGGCAATTGTTGTCTGATGAAGACATGACGGATATCGCCTATCTATTAAAAGGGAAGGATAAGCTTAAGGAGGTTACTTTAAATGGTTGCAATATCACCAATGAAGGGATGAAGCGGCTGGCTGAAGAACTTCAAAGGTTGAGTAGATGCGGTTATACGAAATACCTCAATAAGCTAAATATAGCGAATAACAACCATCATAATTCAGATGGGTATAATGAAACTGCTTTGAAAGATTTTCTTAAGATACTCAAATTATGTGTTCCAAGGGCAATTGCCCATGATTTTGAAAACAATAAAAAAATAGCTGCTTTGATGAGTACTTTGGGAGAAGATGCCCAATCTTATGAGCATCCCGTTTTTGGGTGGGGTTTAAAACAACTTGTATCTAAACGGAATATATCAAGTTCTGTGGATACCCACTCAATTGCCGGAGATGAAAGCGGGTATTCGCCACGAGATTATACCGACAGTGAGGATGAGTTTTTATCCACTGTCAGTATGAGACGATTAGGTTCACAAATCAGGCATTCGCTGCGAACCCAGGAACGGGAAAAACTGGATATAAGAGAAGAAAAAAATGCCCTGGCAGGTATTTCTAATCGATTAGTACAACGGCGCCAAATAATTAAGCATAACCGATACCGTATGAGTTATTGTTTAGGAGAAAGAGCCGAGGAAGAAAGAGCAGAGCCCCCTAAACCATTCCGTCAGAATTAACGACTCACGGAAAAGTAATATTCGTTTATCTCTAAGGCCAAGTTTATGGCATACTTCCTTCCTTCCTCATCTCAGGAGATTAATATGAAACAAAAGGGATTAACACTTATTGAGTTAATGATTGTCATTGCTATCTTAGGCATTCTCATTTCGATTGCGATCCCTGCTTATCAAGATTACACCGTTAGAGCTCGTGTAGCTGAAGGTTTAAATATGGCCCAGACGGCAAAATTAGCTGTCGCTGAAGCGGCAATGACTAATCATGCTTTACCTGACTCCCAGGAGGCAACCCACTACACCAGCCCCGCGCCGACTGCAAATGTTCAATCGATTGTAATTGGTCCCAAAGGAGAAATTACTATTACTTATACTGAGCTTGCAGGTAACGGGACTTTAGTGTTAGTTCCTACTCTACAGGCAAATGGGGATTTAACGTGGGCATGTAATAAAGGAACACTAAAAAGACAATATCGGCCTGCAACATGTAGAGATTAATAGGCAAATGAGTAACTGACCCAACACCAGTGGGAAATAAAATCCAAGGGTTGGGTTACGCCTTCCTAGGTAACCCAATCCTTCCTCACAACAGGTTTAGGACGATTAATCGAAAGTAGTACGCAATGCCCCATGAATGGGATTGATGATATAACGGCGAAACCAACCTGGGCAGACGTTGCTATCCTGACAGCTCTTCACGTAAGCTCTTGCGCTGCCTACAATAGTCACATCAGGTTTGCAATTGGTCATGATTTCCTCATTACTGCCAAAGGAATCCCCCATGGAATAGCCACTTTTGTCCGTCACTTGCGCGCCACCATGCCACGCTATGGCAATGGAACTGATGAGGAGGCTTAAAACAAACACAAAAGTACTTCCTTTCTTGTACTTGTTATGAGTATTCATGCGTATTCCCTTTTTAGCGATTCAAGAAAAAGTATACTCTTACTGGTCCAAAATACTAGATTTAGAAGCGCTTCAGCAGAGCATCCTTAGTTCTATCTGACTATTCCGTTGATCATGAATTTTCTGATACGTATAATTACGCCACTTTTATTAGAGTTGTAATATGAAGATTGCTTTTTTGGTCAGTAGTGTAGGAGATGCTAATTTAGCATTGGCTACCATCGAATCAATGGAAAAACGAAATAGTGAACACAAAGCTATCCTTGTTGCCTTAACCAAACCTGCAAAAAACGCAATCGAAAAATTTCAATCTTTATCCGTTATTGAGAAAAAAAGTCTTCCGCAAATTATTAATAGCGAGGATTTTCCTGTGGAGACGCGTTGCTCAAAGGAGCAAGTTCAGACTATTGTCGGGTTTGTACAAAAGGAGCATCAGGTTGATTATGCTTTTATAGGGGTGCCATCAGCAGATAATGAAATTCCTTTTCAAATTGCTGAGGCATTGGAAGATACCCCTGTGCTTGTTGCCTATGAATTCATGTTTAAACCTGAGCCACACTCTTTATGGAAATACTTGCCATTATTAAAGCACAAACCAAATGTTCAATGGGGTGTACCGCTTAATACGGCAATTGACGATTTTGAACTCGATGCAAAAGTGCATGTAACGGGCCATTTGAGTATTGATAGAGCTCTTCAAGATGAGCTGCCCGCATCAGCTGTTTTGGAGAAAACCAGAGAAGAATTAAAAATCGCCCCCGGTAAATCACTCGCATTTGTAAGCAGTACCACCCAGCCTGTGGAAACGAGTGATGCAGTATTTTTAAAGTGCTTATTTGACGAGTTGCCTAACCATCCAAATATTCAACTACGCCTTGGTTTACATCCTGGAATTCAAGATTTGGATAGTTATCTGCAAAAAATATTATCGATTTATAAAGCTTACCCTGAAGTAGAAAAGCAATTTAAAATTATTCTACCTGCTGCTTTCATAGCAAAACTTAAACATCCAGATTTAACAATCAATAACCCAGAGTATGAGCAGCTATTCTTAAGAGTTGAAGTGAGCGGGGATGCCGCTGCCGCTGCAGCGGAAGGGGTCATGCAAGCAGTACCCGGCGCTTTAACTAATAAAGCAGCGATGGAGGGTAAACCTGCTTTTAGTCCTTCAGGAAAACCCTACTTACCCTCAAACCGTTTTGCAGAGAACTTAGAAGGCTTTTTTGCCCTGAAAAAACAAGCCCCCCTTACACGAGAGGACTTAAAGCTTAGTGAAAAAAGTGTTGCTGAGAGGTATACTGATCTCATTTTAACCCCCTAGAGAGGGATCTAATTTCGAGGAAATAAATTAGAGTTTATGGCTAAACAAATGTGCATGCGCTGTCATATTTCTGGCAAAGTTCAAGGAGTATGGTTTAGAGCCTCCGCCAAGCAACAAGCCGATAAGCTTGGCATTAACGGATGGGCGCGTAATCTAGCTGACGGAAGGGTTGAAGTGTTTGCTTGCGGCGAGGAAGGCCAACTCGACCTTTTTTACGATTGGCTAAAACAGGGGCCTCCCCATGCTCAGGTCACAGAACATACCCGTCAGGATTTACCCTGGAAAGAATATCAAGGCTTTGATACTTTTTAGGGGCATTGCCCCGGGCTTTTGCAGAGTCATTAAAAAAAGGATAATCTAATTCTGTGAGTTGATGATAGGTGATATGGGATCACCCTCATTGACCACTATCTGGGATGTTCTCGTAACTTTAAAGGATTATTACTATGCGACTTACTAATAATATCGGATTTATCCTTCTTGCAATTTTTCTAATCTTGGTTGCATTAACAACACTTGCTCCAGGCATTCCTATTCCACCGGTTGTCACCGCCATAATTGCTTTAATTTCTGCCATTTTTATTTTGATAGGCAGATAGCTTAGGGTACAAAAAATCAGTTCATAGCATTTCTTCAGAAAGCGAATCCAGCGGAAGGATTCGCTCAGACGAATTACACATTGCAGACCTTACTAGATTTTATGGGTGCAGGTTCGTCCTGATTCTGTGTTTAGGGGATTTCTTATTTGTTTCTATTCTGGCGAATTCTGGATTATAGGCAGGGATTCTTATTTCTATCGGCCGCTTCCCAACCATTTGTTTTACCCTTTGGGTCAAGCGTTTTTTTAATCGTTTTCGTATTGTATAGTTCAATTTAGTGGATATCCGCTTTTGTTTTACCCTCTTCGCTGAAGCAGTAAGCAGAAAGAGGCCTTGCTGTAAATAAGCAAGTTGTATCTTTTTTAAGTTATTGCTTTTTAAGTTTGCGGTTAAAAGATTCAAATAGTTTAAAAGCTGCTGTTTCTCAAGGGCAATTTTATTTTTAAAAAAACCTAACTTGCTTAAATACATAACAACCTCCTTGTGTTTTGGGTATAAGCAATGGTCTTTAGCTGAGTATAATTAGAAGCTAGTAGACAAATTTTTGCCTGTCAAACGAAGAATTGCTCTAAGAAAGCTGTAAAATTTGTTAAATTAGTATATAATTTATCCATTTGACATTAAGAAGGAGTTTTAAATGTTCAAAAGGCTTTCAAATTGGTATGAATCTTTAGTCTCAGATCCATCTAGCGAACCTAAGCCCACTTCTCAATACAGCTCGCAAGATGAAATGCTCAGGGCTGTTGGAAGAGATGATGAAGCGGGACTTTGTAACCCACTCACTAATATTTATGCTAAAAAACAAATTGCCGGTTCTAATCCCCGTGAAAATTTTTCTTCTGAAACCAATGTTGACGTTTACCTCAAAGCAGTTGAGGAAGAGGACCACCAACAAAAATTACGAGAGGAAGGGAAAGATGGCAAACACTCCGCTTTTGTTGATACGCAGACTCCTTATCAAGTTAAAACATTTCCAGCAGGGAAGGAAATTGAACTGGATGAAGTACTCCCCACACAAGGGCATGCAATCATTACTTATCCTGTAGAAGGTAAGGATGGAGGAGATGATTATCACCAAGTTTATTTGGGTAGAAGACTACCTTCCGGGGAAGGCAAATCTGAATGTATAAGCTTTGATTCATCAAGAAAGGGCGGTGGTGTAAAAGAAGGCTCTTGCAACGAACTTCTTAAAGAATTTCTAGAAAATGTATCCACCCGGCCTGAGCTTAATCGTCCTTCCAAAAAAGTCACAGTAGCAACGACTTCTTCCACTCTTTTTCACAGGAAAGACCGTAAAATCCAAGACGAACAAGTTGATGACAAACCTCTTTTCGAGCATAAATAATAAAATAATCAAATCCCGTTTTATAGCTTGCAATAAAACGGGATAGTCGTGGTATCTAATTACCCGCGATCACTGCATCTGGCCCCAAATTTGGGAACATATTCTTCCGAAGGTAAGCATTGATTCATAGTTGATTCAGCAATACCTTTGGCGTAATGAATGAAAAATCCTGCCAAGTTCTCATTCCGATACTGTTTATATTCGGGATCCAAATACGCTTTATAAAATGCTTTTGCATTCCTCATTTCCTGTTGATAGGAGAGAGCATGCGGCCTATTAGGCGGCAAGTAATTGGTATCATTTTCGATTGCTTGCATAAGCAATGCTTTTTTAGCTTTGGGATGTAAAGGAACTTTCGCCGCATCATGGCCATCATTTACCGCAGATACTGATACATGATGTGCAGAATCATCCAATTCTTTAAGTTTGGTATCCAATTCTTTCCTTTCAGGGCAATGATAACCTGGATATTCAGACCCCGTGTTTTTTCTACGCTTCCACTCATTATGTGCTTGGGAAAAATTCGCCCATATCGCTTTGGTAACACCAAAAAATGTCACCTGATCCCCAATACTTTTTGCTTCATCAGGAGTTTTTACTTCTTTTCGCTCTTTCATTTTGATCTCTACTACAACACAGTTATCATTTTGGGAATAGTAAGATCAAAAAATTAACAGAATATTAATTTACAAATTCTTTACACTTACTTCATTTTTTGTCAGTCATATGAGTAAGAAATGCAGAGGCTGTCTTCTAAAGGGCGTGATTTATCTTGGTATGTTGTGGAATTGGGGCTGGATATTCATCAAATGCTTGTGATAGTCTTGGGGTGAATTATTTAGGAGAGAATTTCTTATGAAAACAAGGACATCTGCCATTATTGTTCTATTTACTCTAATCGTTTCCTCTAGTTTATTAACTGCATGCCAAAAACAATCAGGTGATAGTTCTTCTTATATCCATAGCGGAGAAGGATACGGTGGGGCTGCTGGTGGTGCTGGTGGTCTTGGAGGTGGTGGTGCAGGCGGAAGTGGCGGCAGATAATCGTTGTTCGCAATGAGTAATTCCATGCCGTAAAGGCTGGGAGTTGTAAGGGACAAACCAGCGATAGATGTTCGGTTTCAACACACTTAGACGAACGCTAGTTTGGGGTGATGAGCCAAAACTTGGGATCCTATTCAAGTTCTCTGTTTTGGCTCACCTAAACTGCTTTTAGAATCAAATTCAAACAATTAGACAATTAAGTTTTAAATCCGATAAAAAGAGCTGCGAGCTATTGCCTATGAACTGGTTTTATCTGTCCATAAATTTATGTAGAATCAGCACAATAATAAAGAGGAAAATAGGTTAATATGGAATCTCGATGTCATTATAGAATAGGCAAGTCGATTTTATATTTATGCATACTGTTATCAAATTTATATTTAACAGGATGTATTGACCTTGCTGCAACACAAAGCCTCTCCAAAGATAAAAACTATGTTTTCAAAAGTAAAGCCCGCGTTTTCGTTATGCGTGGCGGTTTAGGCGGTATTTTTAGTACCGGAATGAATCAATTGCAAAGCACCTTGGAAAGAAAATACAGAATAAGAACAGAAAGCACGGTTTGGTATAAAGTTGATCAATTAAGCAAATACATCATCAAAAATTATGGGACTAAGGAGTTACCAGGACCGATTATTCTGGCAGGACATTCTTTGGGGGCAAACGAACAAATTAAGGTGGCTAAAAATCTTGCCAAGGCAAACATTCCAGTAGACCTACTCATTACCATTGATGCTGTTTCACCTTTGGAAGTGCCTCCGAATGTTAAGCATGTACTCAATATATATAAGCCATCTTTCGTACCGATGTTTAGTGGATTGCGAGTAAAGGCTATGGATCCTAAGCGTACAACAATTGAAAATCTTAATGTATCAACGCTTAAAACCGTTGCGGTGAACCATTTTACTATTGATAAAAATGAAGAGATACAGAATTTAATGGTCAATCGTTCATTGGCTGCTATAAGCAATGCAAATAGTAAAACTGCTTCATAATGTGAATGCAGTGGTGAATAATAAAAATAAGATGTAAATCTAGCCTAGGCTTTTGTAAAAGTGTATTTATTATGAAAAATCCCCCTAATAATTCTCCAAGAATTTGCGTTATTGGTGCTGGACCTTGCGGTATAACTACCGCAAAAAATTTATTACAACAGGGTTTAACTAATTTCACCGTATTTGAAAAAAATCATCGGGTGGGAGGAAATTGGGTTTTTGACGAAAGCAATGATCACTCGAGTGTCTACGAAACAACTCATATCATTAGTTCAAAACGGCTCTCGCAATACGAAGATTTCCCAATGCCGTTTGAGTATCCTGACTACCCTTCACATACTCAAATTCTGCGTTACTTTGAAGATTATGCGCAGCATTTTGGTGTTAATGAGTATATTCAATTTAATACTTGTGTCGAAAAAATCGTGCCTCTGTCGGAAAGGGAATGGATGGTTACTTATAAGAACGAACAAGGCACATATGAAGAAATTTTTAATTACGTTCTAGTCGCAAACGGCCATCACTGGGATCCTATAGTCCCGCAATTTTGTGGAGAATTCCTAGGTGAAATACTCCATTCCCACCAATATAAACGAGCTGCACCTTTTAAAGATAAAAGAGTGCTTGTCGTAGGAGGGGGTAATTCAGCTTGTGATATTGCTGTGGAGATCTCTCGCCATTCACCGAAAACTTGCATCAGTTTACGCCGCGGCCAGCATATTTTTCCTAAATTCATTTTTGGTAAACCTACCGATATTATGTTCTCTTTTGTGAATTGGATGCCTTATTGGCCGAAGCAATTATTAGCTGCTGCTATAATCCGTATTATTCAAGGGCGGTATCCAAAGTATCATTTAGAAAAACCTAAATGCAAACCACAAGAAATTCATCCGACTATTAATTCCGAACTGCTTTATTACATAAGACACGGTAAGATTTTACCGCGTCGAGCCATTGATCGATTGGATGGTAATACAGTTCATTTTGTTGATGGTCGGCAAGATGAATTTGATGTCATTATTTTAGCGACAGGCTACCAGATAAGTTTTCCATTTTTTGATAAACAACTCATCGATTTTAGTACCTTAGTTCATGTTCCTCTTTATCGAAAAATGATGCACGCTGATTTTAAAAATCTCTATTTTATTGGTTTGTTTCAACCGCAGGGTTGCATTTGGCCTCTTGCTGATTTTCAAGCCAAAATTGCAGCTAAAATTATTGCCGGCAGCTTAGATCGCCCAAAAAATTTACCTATAAAAATAAAAAGGGAGATAAAAAAATCGCGTTCTAGGTTTAAAGCAAACATAAGACACGCGATTGAAGTGGATTATCCCTCTTTCCGTCGGCAACTCTTGCGCGACTTGAAAAAAGCGAAACCCCAATCACAACAAGGTGTTGAACATTCAAGTTGCTATTCACCTAGTCAACGAAGCGAGCAAGCGCAACCTTCCACTGAATCGAGCGAATACTGCTAGCTCTGCCTAGGGTCAGTAGACAGTTGGTTTACTGTTGTAAATGAAGATGGCCTGCTCAAATTACATTTAATTTGCCTTGTTTTTCAACTTTCGAAACCAATTGCCAGCAGACCCTAGAGCAAAAATCAAAAAACTATGCCCTTAACACCGATTTGCTCTCAATATCCTGAGATGTCCGGGGCAGAATATTGTTAAATTACTCTCTTCTTCTTCTAATTGAAAAAATAAAATCAATATGTACAATAGTTGGTTTTTTTGAGATTTATAGGAAACTTAGATGGCCCCCGGAACGATACATTATTGGCAAGGACTGATAGGCGATGAGGAGAAGTTAGAGGAATACAAGCCAATTATAGAGAAGTTGGTAAGAGGGGA
>Ga0272446_1000044_pt1 | contig 146797 bp, 140 predicted proteins | sample YNPCB0061_FD_194587 | JGI IMG/M metagenome (GOLD analysis project Ga0272446, IMG submission 194587) | Hot spring microbial mat communities from Yellowstone National Park, WY, United States - YNP-CB-006-1 | ecosystem: Environmental > Aquatic > Thermal springs > Hot (42-90C) > Sediment | place... | reverse complement strand
GACTACTCTTGCTGCGGTATTTCGCAAGGTGGCAACCCAGTTCAGGACGTACCGGCTCGACGCGGCGAGCCGAGCTTCATCGAGCGCGATCGCAACACGGCTCAAGTTCCTCAACCGCCTCAAAGAGAAGTTTATCCAGCAGACCTGGCGTGATTAGCTAACGCTTGTAGGGCGATCGCCAATGTAACGCTTCCCCTGCCCTCGGCAGATAATTGAATGACCTGTTTGGGCACCGCTAAGTAGCTGGTGGCCGTCTGGCTTTGTTCTTGCGCGGCCAATAGGGCTGCCGCCTCAGCGACGCTGGCCACCCCTACCGCTTGGGTCACGACTGCCGCCGGGGTGGGTACAGAGACCGTTGCCAGGGCCGCAGGGGTAAAGCAAACAAGGGGTAAGTGATAGTCCTGGCAGTATGCCAAAATGCCAGTTTCCTTTGCTTTACGGTCAACGGTGGCAACTCCAGCCACCATGGCCAAGCTCCAGCCGTGTTGTTGCAGTAATTGATCGATGCCCGTTGCGATCGCCTGCTTCGGGGTATGGCGCTTACAGCCAATGCCAACCCAGAGCACTGTGTCGGCCTGTGCCTGCCTCGTTTCGATGGGCGTTAGGACTTGCAACGCCTCCTTACTCCTCTTCTTCATTAATTTCAATGGCCGCCGCTGCTCGCTCCTGGTCAGCAATCGCTTGCAGCGCCAATAATAAGGCTTCTTCCTGGGCTTCAAACTCGGCTTCTTCAATATCGCCCATATCAAAGGCGAGTTGCAGCGTCAGCAGTTGCTTTTGCAAGTTTTCCTTCACATCCATTTCGGCATCCACTCGTTCCTGAATCTGCTCGGCGATCCAGGTGAGGCCAGTGATAGGGGCAAACAGCAGGCGAAGAAGCATAGGCAATCCTGAGAGCAGCAATGCATGCTGGCTCTATCTTAGCGGTTGTCGCAAGGCGTTTTGCCAGTATAGCTGCTATAGAAACCGGGGTAGCAGCTATCCCACAGAGACGCAAAGCCATTCCTTGAACTTCACTTGTTGTGCCTAAGTAGAGACAAAGTGGTTAATGCCCCTGACCCGATAACCACTGTCCGCTAGCATGGCGTAGTCAAGCTGGGTTGGTGCGGGCAACCGGTAAAGGTAGCCGTAGGACATGATCGACTCGACCCGGTCTGCAGGATGGGCTAGGTCTCCCCCATCCTGGGACTGCATCGGAATCGGTGCCCCATAGAGACGGGTGGAATAGGGGCCATTAAATGTTGCTGTCCGCAGATTGGTTTGGTCAATTAAGTTATAGCCTTGCCAGTTTAAGCCGAGCAAGCCCAGCACATGGCCGATTTCGTGGCTCACCACCTGATACAGCACCTCATCGGGAAATTGCGCGTAAATCGTGGGATTGACAAAGATCTGCCCGACTCTGGGCATTAGCTCTGGGGAGGTAATCCAGCCGCCAAATTCATAGTCAGGGCCACCCAGAGCCGCCTCAAACCCGCTGGTATCGGCTGAAACATTGACAAACACCAAAACGTCATCCACATAGCGTTTGGTGGTAAAGGGAACTGTCCGCCCGGCAAAGGTGTCGAGCCGATTCAGAGTCGCATTGAGGGTCAGGTCTTCCCACTCGTTGGCAATGCGGTTGGCCCAGTCATCGGCGGCTCTTTGGGCGATCGCCTGCCGCGCCGGAGTCCAGAACTCAAGGTAATCGTTGCGAAAATCCAGATCAATGTTAAAGCGTGTGGGGTCGGGGGCATAGGTATTGACCACCGTCCCTAAATCATAGGTGACGCTGGCGAAGGAAACCGGGGCGAGGCCGTCGGCAAGGGAGAAATTAACCCAATTACCCAAGACGCGATCAGTGCTGCTCCCATCCACCTCAGCAATCAAGGCAATGGTCTGAAACTGATCCCAATTATCGGAAGTAAAGATCAGTTGATTTTGAAACCCATCTTGAACATTAGCATTAGCATCAACCACCAAAAAGTTGGCGGTTTCCAGCGTGACGATCCATGGAGTTGTTGGCGCTTCCCGCAGGCGAATTTGCAGGGTGCCAGTGTCTCCCTCTAGGCCACTAAAGGAAAGGTTGGCGATTTCAATGGCAGCGGTAGGCGTTACCAGAGGGGCCTGAAGGGCGACTGGCCAATTAACGCTGAACGAGTCTAAAAGTTGAACGGCCTGACTAAAAAGCGGATCTGGCAAGCGGAAGGAGGCAGTCGTGCCCGTTTCGGCAAAGACAGCCGCGAAAGAGGGATTTGTCTCTGATTCGACGATCGCCGCAAGGTGCCAGTTCAGCAAACTTGTGGGAATTTCCAGGACGGGATCTTTCAGAACTCCATCAGGGACAGGGCTAGGCTCTGGGATTGGAGCCAGTCCAATCGATGCGATTGGGGCAACAGGGGCAATGGGAGCAATCAAATCACTAAGGGCGATCGGCAAGCCAGCGATCGCAGCCACCCTTTCAGGGCTTGTCACCATGGCGGCCATAGCCGCTGCCAATTGGGGCGTTTTTAGGGAGGGAGTGCCCCCTCCGGCAAGAAGCTGATCCTGATCTGCAAAGTGCTCAAACAAGCGATCCAAGCGAACGTTCCCTGCAACACCTGCCTGCGTTAAAGCGGCTTCGACTGCAGGAAGCAATTCGGCGGAGGTGTTAGCTGGCTCGGTCAACGCTGGTGCGATCGCCGGTAAGGCAGACGGTACAGTAGGAACAGACGCACCTAGAAAAGCTGTAAGAATCGCTGCCCAATCCAATGAAGTCGGCGAAACCTTGAATGTAGCAGGTACTGCCTCGGTTGCCAGTACCGTCAGACCATCCATCCACCAGATAGAGCTTTGCCCTGTGAGGCTATTTTGCCAGAGAATATCTACACTGCCATTTTGATTAAAATCTCCAACCGCCCGAATTGAGAGGTTGATACCCGGAACGGTAGGCAAAAATGATTCCTGAATCGCAAAATCTGCACCGGTAATTTGCCAGACCTTGTTTTCGCCGGTATAGGGGTTACGCCAGAGCAGGTCAACACCCGTAGTGCTAAAAGCACCCGTGGCTTCTAAGCGATAACCAGCTCCTGCCGAGGGCAAACTCACGACTCGCTGAAACTCAGTCCCAGCCATCAGCCAGATAACGGTCTCACCCGTAATCTGGTTATACCAGAGCAGGTCGGTGTTGTGATCCAGGTTAAAGTCTTCTACACCGCGAATGCGCCAACCGGGCCTGACCACTGACGGTAAGGAGACATTACCAAGCACACCCGTTTCACCCAGGAGCCAGATTTTTACTTCGCTGGTAACAGGGTCATGCCAGGGCAAATCGACCCACCCATCCCCGTTAAAATCCCCTGAGCGCCTCAAACTAAAGGGTGCGATCTCAGTGGAATTACTGGATGGCGCCACCCCGATATCCGGAGGCATTAAACCCCCAGCAGCAAGGGGTAGACTACTGGCGGTGGAGTTGATGCTTGGCTGACGAATCGGAGCAATCGTTAGAGATGCAATTGAAGCTGCTGCGGCATTTGGAGATGCTGGTTCAGCGAATGAACAAGCAAGATTAGAACTCAGTCGAAAGGCGTTGGCTAACAGGTTGGAGTTAAAGGTTTTGAATAAGTCCAGTGACATAACATTAGGTGAGTAGGGGCTGGAGATGCGTCCCTAGTTGGTTCAAGTGTCAGAACCGACAAAAGCTGGCAAGGAGAAAGGGTATCAAACACAACAAACACCTTCTAAGCTATAGCGGGATTTTCTGAACGTCCAGTCGTCTCACGGTTTCTTAATCACTTCTTTAGGGAGAATTTTCGTAAAATCCTCAGGTTTATCTTTGAATTTTAGTCCGGATTGTGGGGGTACCTGAGCGGCTAACACTAGATGTCTACGTGAAATCCCCGAAACCTTAAAGATTCCGGGGACTTGAGTAGAAGTTCCCGTGGTGCCTGCCAACCAGAGGTTGAAAGGTTGATCTCACCGACGAGCAAAGCTCCTTGGGGGCACCACGAGAGTCAGGTCAGCTAGAGGGTTATCAGGGAAACACTATTTTGTTCGACGAACAGCTCACCAAAGCCGCTCTAATAGTTCATGGGTAATGGCTTTTCTGCCCGCAAAAGCGCACTCATTTGAACATATTCGCCAATCTCAACGGGGATCGAAGGGGTTTTCCAGAAGTCGTTCTGATAATCGCCAATGGAGCGATCGCTGGAAAACTTGCCCATGCGCGCCACATTCAAAATCGACATCCGCGTCCAGTGATTTTGATCGCGGAAGGCCAATCCCACCTGATCCTGACAATCAATATAGGCTTGATAATCGGCCATTAGTAGATATTCGTCACGGTCGAGCAGGTTATTGACCAGAGGCTGGAACAAATCGGGATTGCCGTTGGAAAAGAAACCTGAGGCAATTCGGTCAATCGCCAGGCGCAGTTCTGCATTGGTATCGTAGTATTCGCGGGGATTGTAGCCCGCTGCTCGCTTAGCGTAAACCTCCTCTGCTGTAAGCCCAAACAGAAAGAAGTTTTCGGCTCCCACCTCTTCACGGATCTCCACATTGGCCCCATCCAGAGTGCCGATGGTGAGTGCCCCATTCATGGCAAACTTCATATTGCCCGTACCTGAAGCTTCTTTACCCGCCGTCGAAATCTGCTCCGACAAGTCTGCCGCCGGATAAACGCGCTGAGCAAATTTGACATTGTAATCTTTCAAGAAAAGCACCTTCATGCGATCGCGCACATCCGGATCACGATTGACCACCTCCCCAATGGAACTGATCAACTTAATAATCAACTTGGCAATGTAATAGCCTGGTGCGGCCTTACCACCAAACAAAAAGGTGCGAGGAGTAATATCTAGATTGGGATTAGCTTTGATGCGATTGTACAGAGTCACAATGTGCAAAGCATTGAGATGCTGTCGCTTATATTCGTGAATCCGCTTTGACTGAATGTCGAACATTGAGTAGGGGTCAACCGTGATATCGTAATCACTTTTAATCTGGTTCGCCAGATCCTGCTTTAGGGCAAGTTTGATCTGACGAAACTCTTCTCGAAAGCCAGGGTCTTCCACATACTGTTCAATTTGGCGAATGTCTTGCAGGTGCTTAATCCAGCTATCGCCAATCTTAGAACTGACTAACTGAGTCAGACGAGGATTACTCAGCACAATAAAGCGCCGGGGAGTAACTCCATTCGTCTTATTGTTGAACTTATGGGGATAGAACTCGTAAAAATCTCGCAGCACATCCTTCTTCAACAATTCGCTGTGCAGTGCCGCCACCCCATTGATGGCATAGCTCCCGACACAGGCCAGATTTGCCATGCGCACATAGCGCTCACCACTTTCGTCAATAATCGACAGGCGTTGCACTCTTGCCGGATCGTCGGGATAACGAATCCGCACATCATCCAGGAAGCGAGAATTGATTTCAAAAATAATCTCTAGATGCCGTGGCAATAATTCCTGAAATAGGGGTAAAGGCCAGCGCTCCAGCGCTTCGGGTAACAGCGTATGGTTGGTGTAGGCGAAGGTTTTGGTCGTAATGCTCCAGGCCTGATCCCAATCCAGTCCATGCTCATCCACCAGTAGTCGCATCAACTCAGCAACGGCCACGGAAGGGTGGGTATCGTTGAGCTGAATCACAAACTTCTCATGGAAGCGAGTCAGAGGAATACCCTGTCGTTTCATGATGTGGATCATGTCTTGCAGAGAGCAGGAAACGAAGAAGATTTGCTGCGCCAAACGGAGCCGCTTACCCTGGGAAATATTGTCGTTCGGGTAGAGCACCTTAGAGAGGGTTTCGGAAACCATCTTCTCCTGCACAGCCCCGACGTAGTCTCCTGAGTTGAAGGCACCAAAGTCGAAGGATTCGGGTGCCTCCGCGGCCCAGAGTCGCAGGGTATTACAGGTATTGACTTTGTAACCCAAAATTGGCGTGTCGTAGGGGATGCCTTTGACGATTTGATGGGGAAACCACCGCACTCGATACCGCCCATGCTCATCGGTGTAGCCTTCGGTATGGCCGCCCAGCTTAACCTCTACTGCCCATTCGGGGCGTGCAATTTCCCAGGGGTTGCCAAACCGCAACCACTTATCAGTAACTTCCACCTGCCAGCCATCGCGAATATCCTGGTCGAAAATGCCAAATTCATAGCGAATACCATAGCCGATCGCCGGAATTTCGAGCGTTGCCATAGAATCAAGGTAGCAAGCCGCCAGACGACCCAAACCGCCATTACCTAACCCCGGTTCTTCTTCCTGATTCAGCAAGTCATCCAAACTGAGCCCCAATTCTTCAATCGCCTGCTTCACCTGGTCGTAAATGCCCAAGTTGATCAGATTGTTGCCCAAATGCGGCCCCATCAGGAACTCAGCCGAGAGATAGCAGACCGTGCGCGCCTGTTGTTGGGCATAGGTATGGGCAGTACTGAGCCAGCGCTGGAGCAGGCGATCGCGGACGACATAGGCGAGTGCCATGTAATAGTCATTCTTGGTGGCAATTTCAGGGAACTTGCCTTGCAGGTAAAACAATTGGTCTAGAAATGCCCGCTTGAGTGTTTCAATACTCAAGCCGGTACGGTCATCTTCCACCTGTACCGTCGGGCAACCAGGTGGAATCTGGTTCTCAAGCGTTTGCATGGTAAATCCTCTATGAACCTTCTGACAGAATCTCTGACATTAGACAACTTCAGCTAAGTGAAAGGCTGCTCCCAGCCCCGCACCAAGCTCATCGGGAGTTATTTTGCCGTCTTTATTTGCATCCAGCGCATCAAACACTGCGTCCGACCCCATCCACTCTTCGCGCGTAATAAAGCCATCCCCATCCAGGTCATAAGTCTGGAAAATGTCCTCAGCCGCATGGCTGATCACCGCTTCCCCTTCCAGGTAAGCGAGGCGCTTCGCCAGTAATTTTTCCAGAGCGACTAAAGCCTTGGTAAAACCAGTAATCCCTTCATCCAGCTTTTGGGAAGCCATGCGATCAGCTGCGTGCATCTTATCAAAGGTTGCCTTATCGATCTCCAGCTTCTCAATATCCAGTGTTTTTGCCTTTGCGGGGTCAAGTTTGCGAGGTAACTCACCCTCAGTGGCTTGTAGCTCGCCGAGCAGAGTGGGGGAAATCGTCAGTAAGTCACAACCGGCCAGTTCAGTGATTTCGCCAATGTTACGGAAACTCGCCCCCATCACCTCAGTGGCATAATCAAACTTCTTGTAATAGTTATAAATTTGAGTGACCGACAATACTCCTGGATCTTCAGCGGGCGCATATTCTTTCCCAGTTTCTGCCTTATACCAGTCGAGAATGCGACCAACAAAGGGAGAAATCAACGTCACTCCGGCTTCGGCACAGGCGATCGCCTGGTGCAGCCCAAACAGTAGGGTGAGGTTGCAATGAATCCCTTCTTTTTCTAAGACTTCTGCGGCTTTGATTCCCTCCCAGGTGGAAGCAATTTTAATTAAGACGCGATCGCGAGAAACACCGGCCCTTTCATATTCTGAAATGAGAAACCGAGCCTTCTCAATCGTCGCCTCTGTATCGTAGGATAAACGCGCATCGACCTCCGTAGAGACTCGCCCTGGCACAATCTCCAGAATACGCTGACCAAAAGCCACCGCCAGCCGATCAAACGCCAGGGAAAGCACCTGTTCATCAGCACCAGAACTCGCATCCTGCCTTGCCCGCTTTAGCGTTTCATCAACAATTTCCTGATACTCCGGCATTTGAGCAGCAGCAGTAATCAATGAGGGGTTAGTGGTGGTATCGCGGGGCTTATATTTTGCGATCGCCTGAATATCTCCCGTATCTGCAACTACGACGGTCATCTCGCGTAGCTGCTCAAGCAGATTTTTAGCCATTCTTCACTCCAGCCGTTGCAAGAAGTTTGCATCATTATCTGCAAAAGCCCTTGTCGTGTAAGTCGCCTGTGCAACGCTTCACCAGACAGAGACTATCTACCGATTTACCGTCATACTAGCCAGAATTTTGGAAAAGCTGCTGCATCTCCCAAAAGCCTTAAGCTCTGCTCTAGGGCTGAGAGTTGATCAATTTACCCAAACTTCTTCAGGGCAGGTTTTGTAGCCGTTTCAGTCGGCTCCACACCCAGAACAAATGGTTGGATCGGTGAGTCGAGGGCAACCCGGCGGTTGCAAGCTGAATTTGCTGAATCTGGTATTTTTTGCTGGATTTGGTATTTAAAGTAACAAAAGTAACGTTTCGACCAAAGTCTAATTCTCGCAACCTTGGGCCTGCGCTTAACCTGGAACGACATTCAGCAAATGGGCCGAGTGCTGCATTCAACCCTAAATCCTGATAGCTGTTGCACTCTTCCCAACCACAGCCAAACTCCAAAGCGCTGTGCATTGTTTATCGCTGTCGCCAGGTTCATTAGAACATGGGGCATCCACCTGGTATGAGGGCATCACTCTGGGGCAAGGCTTTCCCCCTGCATTCTGTCCTGATACTCCGGCGGATAGCGATACCCATCTATACCCTTTAACCCAAGGAGAAATACGATGCCGAGACTTGATTATTTCGCTCCCGGTGTTTATATCGAAGAAATTGACCGGGGCAGTCGCCCAATTGATGGCGTCCAAACCAACATTGCCGGATTCATTGGCTTTACTGAAGATGTTCGGGGTGGTGCAGAACTCTACAAACCCATGCTAGTCACCAGTTGGAACCAGTACTTACAGTACTTTTCCAAACAGGGATCCGATGGCTTCACCGACTTCAATGCTTACCTTCCCTTTGCTGTGAATGGCTGGTTCCTGAATGGTGGTGGTCGCTGTTGGGTCATGAGTATTGGCACTCAGCTCCCTGGCACCAAAGCTCCCGCCTTGGCAGAAAGCGGCCTCAAGCTAACGACCCGCAGTAACCGGCCAGCCTTAGGCTTTTCCCTAAAGCCAGAAGAACATGAAAATGGACGCCTTGAGGTGCGCATTGAAGAAAGTCCCCCCCTACCGCCCGCAGATCCTGATGCGGAACCACCGATTAATACGGGCGAGTTTTTTAGCGTCGTGATCAGCCGTAATGGCGAAGAATTAGAGCGCCACGATCACTTGACGATGAACCCAGAGGCTGATGCCAGCACTGGCACCTATGTAGTTGAAGCCCTGCGAGAGTCAGAATTTATTCTGGCTGTGGATATATCTCAGTCGGGTCAACCCTTAGCCCGCCGCCCTGCCAATGGCAACTACGAACTGAATCCCCCCATTCTCCCATCTCCCCCTGATCGCTTCTCCCGCGATATTCAAGGGGTCAGGGATGACCGCACCGGGGTACAGGGTTTGTGTGAAATCGATGAAATCACAATGATGGCTTGTCCCGATTTGATGCGGGTTTATCAGGCTGGTTTGATGGATCTCGATCAAGTCCACGGGATCATGGAATTGATGGTGAGCCTGTGCGAAAACTCCACCCCTAACCCAGCCAACCGCATGGTGGTCCTCGACACTCCGCCAGACAAGATCAAACCTCAGCATGTGGCTAACTGGCTACAGAATGAATTCAATCGGCGCTCGATGTATGCGGCCCTTTATTATCCCTGGATTAAGGTGCCCAATCCCCGTAATGGTGGCCGTCCGATTTTGATTCCGCCTTCTGGTCACATGATGGGGGTATGGTCTCGCACCGATGAAACCCGTGGCATTTATAAAGCCCCGGCGAACGAAACGCCCCGAGGGGTGATTGGGTTGGCCTATGAAACCAACTTCCGCGAGCAGGAACTGCTCAACCCCATTGGGATTAACTGCATCCGCACCTTCCCCAACCGTGGCATTAAAATCTGGGGTGCTCGCACCCTGGTTGAGCCAGAGAAGACCGAGTGGCGCTATATCAATGTGCGCCGCCTGATCAGCTACATCGAGAAATCGATTGAGCTGGGTACCCAATGGGTGGTGTTTGAACCAAACGACGAAGAATTGTGGGCACGAGTGCGTCGCACGGTCAGCAACTTTTTAGAGCGGCTCTGGCGGGAAGGTGCTTTGTTTGGCAGCACTCCAGAGGAAGCCTTCTACGTCAAGTGTGATGGAGATATCAATACTCCCGACACGATGATTCTAGGCCGCCTCTATGTCGAGGTGGGGATCTGCCCGGTGCGTCCGGCAGAGTTTGTCGTCTTCCGCATCAGCCAGTGGAATAGCCAGGAGGATGAGGGCTAAAACCTCAGGTTCATTGCATTTCTGTAATTTATTCCGGGAGGGTCGGGGCGATCGCCGAAAACATAACCAAAACTGGTGATCTGAATCTTCAACCCTCCCCCCAACTATCCATTCTTAGGTAACGCGCTATGGCAAATCAGAAAGAAGTTTTAGTCGGTTGTCGATTTTACTTTGAGGCTTCTCCAGGAGTCACCGAAAAGATGATTCTGGAAGTCTCTGGCTTGAGTGCAGAATCTCCTGCCGCTGGTGGTGACAAAGTTCTTGGTTCGGGCAAGGGGGCGATCAACCTGCGGCAGGCGGCTCCTACCCGGGTTAAATTTTCGCCGGTAGTGGTTAAGATTGTCGCCACTGAAGAACGAGATCTCTATGAGTGGTACGCTCAGTGCAACAAAAATGAAGGGGGGGGCAACTCTTGGTCTAACCAAAATCGTAAAGAAGCCTCGATTAGTGTGCTGGATCAGGAAGGTAAAATCCGCGCTCGTTGGGAAATTATTAATGCCTATCCCACAAAATATGAAGGCCCTAAATTAGAAGCTAGCTCTAACGATGTGGCCAACGAGACGATTACCCTCGTCCATGAGGGAATCAAGCGCGTCCCTGTCTAGAAATATAGCGTTGGTCAGAAAGCTTAAGACTAGACCAAGGGCTCAACCACCGGTGCTGGGTAGGCTTTCTGACTCGCCGTCGCCCTGTTGCTCATGGCGATGGCTATAGCAACCCTCTACTCAGACAGCAACTTAAGGGTGCATCTTTTTGGATTTTAGATTTTCGACTTTGGCAACGCTCCGTTGAGGCATCAGGGAGCTTGAATGAACGCAAGGCTGCGTAGGCATTCTTCTTCACAGATGACTGGCGCAGTTGCTGAAACGAGAGTCCAGCCCTTTGCAAAGATGCGATCGCATCTTTTACCACAATGCCAACTCCAGGTAACCTGCCCGAAATTTTGACCAATTGCCGCTTTTATCTAGAGCTGAAGCTCGATGGTGGCGATGCCCCGGTCGATGCCTATTTTTTAGAATGTCGGGGATTCAAGGTAACCCAGGATGTGGTGGAATTTTGTGAGGCTACCGCTCAGCAATGGGGCAAGGCTAAACACGGCAATATTGTGCGTACCAAAGTTCCTGGTAATGTCAAGGTCAGTAACATTGTGCTGAAACGGGGGATGACCCAATCCATGGCTATCTGGAACTGGCTTAAGGCAGTACAGGAGGGCAAATGGGGTGAGCAACGCCGCAGTGGGTCTCTGTTTGTCTATGACCAGGAGGGTAAGATTCAAGCCATTTTCGATTTCTTTGGAGCCTTCCCCAGCAGCTATACCCTGGCAGATGTCAACTCGAGCAGCAATGAGGTGGAGATTGAAGAAATGGAGATTGCTTGCGAACAACTGGTACGAAAAAAATAAATCTGCGTTGATTCAACCCTCAGCAGTGATAGCGCTACGCAAGCATGTTAGAACGTTTTCGCAAAGGAGAGAATGCAAGGACTTCAATTCCAGCAAGGGTTTTACTCAAACCCCATATCCTAACCTTAATTTGTACTACCATAACACTCCTTTTTTCATCTACCTGCCATGTTTCAGACCGAGTTTGAATTCACTCTGCCCAAGGGCTATTTAGATGCCGATGGCCTTTTGCATCGTCAGGGTATGATGCGGCTCTCCCGCACGATGGATGAGATTGTGCCCCTGCGAGATCCACGGGTAAAGACCAATCCGGCTTATGCCACGGTAATTATTTTGTCGCGGGTGATTACACAGCTCGAAGGGTTAGATGAAGTTACCCCAGCAGTGATTGAGGGCATGTTTGCCTGCGATTTGAACTATTTGCAGCAATTCTACCGTCGGATTAATGAACTAGAGCAACCAGAACAGCCATCTCAGGAAGTTTCCAGAAACGATTGGCCCCTCTAAATCGCTTACAAAAATGGGGCATTGCTGCCCCAGAAATGTTCGAGTGAGAAATGATTAATTGAGTTGGCAAGAACAGCTTGCCCCGTCATGGCGTAAGTCAGAAAGCATGTCTAGGCCTAGACCTGAAAGCTTGCCTATTGGAAAACAATTGGTCGTGTTCTGAATTTGGTTTAATTGCCGGGCTGGAAGCGACGATTTTGTTCATCCAAAATTTGTTGCACAGCAGGCCCTGGGGTATAGGTGTAACCCAGAGTGCTGAGCTGGGAGTCATCCAGAATACGGGGGGTAAGGAGCACAATCACTTCACGGCGCTCATTGCGGCGGTCGGTACGACGGAACAAGGCCCCCAGCAATGGAATATCGCCTAGAATTGGGATTTTTCTGACCGTTGCGCGATCGCTATCTTGAATAATTCCCGATAACACCAGGGTTTGCCCATCCCGTAACCGCACTAAGCCAGAGTCTAAGCGGCGTTCACTGAGCAGGGTAATCCGAATCGCGTTTCCTGTGCCTGTGTCAACTTCTACAGTTTCTCCTTGGGGACTGGCGACAGTTGGTGCAACCGAGAGGGAGATAAAGCCGTTATCATCAATTCGCTCCACCCGAACGGGTAAAATCAAGCCCGCTGCACCTTTTTCGACCGTCAATGTGGTCTGAGAGGTACCCTGGCCAAAAGTAGTTTGCAGGTTGAAGTTGGTAACAACCTCCTGCACCAAGCGCACCGTTGCGGTTTGCCCTTCCTGCACCACCAGGGTTGGGTCGGTCAAAAGCTTGGCATTTTGGGTAACAATGGCGGCCTCTAAACGGGCGACAAAATCATTATTCGCCCCGCCCCGAGAAGTACCAAAACCCACCAATCCAAAATCACTGGAATCGAGAATATTAAAACGGAAGCGCCCAATCCCAAAGCCAAAACTAGCATTGGCCAGGTCATTATTTGTTAGATCCAAATCAATCACTCGGACATTAACGACCACTTGGCGACGGCGGATATCGAGTTGGGTCAGTTGCGAAATGGCGGTACTGACAATCCGAGCATCACCGACTAGGGTCACCATGTTGGTACGCTCATCCCCTGAGACAACTAGCCCACGCAAAATTGGGGTGGAATCTTGGTAATCAACCCGTTGGGTCTCAATCCGCGTTTCGGTCGTTGTTTGGGCCTGGGTTGGGGCTGCCGCCGCTTGCGCCCCCTGTAACTGGGCCACAGGCAAAGCAACCACGGTTGTGACTTGCCGTTCCCTTGCGACCGCTGATTCTGCCCCCAAGGCGACCAAAAAGCCAACGGCATTTGTGACAGAGACTTGATTGAGGCGGACGGTGCGTGCCACCAAGTTACGGGCAGAGTTTGGCAACTTTGGTGCGACAAAAATGGTGCGTCCGACCCGATTGGCTTCTAAGCCGCTCAGACGCAATACATAGTTAAACACATCCTGGACGGACTCATTTTCCACATCCAGGGAAATACGTGGCCCCTCAGCCGCTGCTGCTTGCTGTTGGGCTTGGGGCTGTCCCGGTTGGGCAGGGCCGCCAGCAGCCGTAAAAGCAATGTTGAGACCCGCTGTACGCGCCAGCAAAGAGAGCACTTCACGAGCTGGGGCATCCTTTAGCACCAGGCGTACCCGCTCACTGGATCCCAGGTCAATTGTGGTTGGTGAAGCGTCAATGGTGCCAGTAGCAATATCCCCAATTGGCGGAGCAACGGCTTTGGGCAAAAACGGTGGGGCACCGGGCGGGTTAGCGGGTGCTCCATTAATCTGGACATCGGGGCGTGGTACCAGGGGCTGCTGGCTTGTCGGAAAAGGAGAAGGTAAGTTGGGTGTCGGCACTGGCACCGGCTGGGCAGGCTGGGTCTGCGCTAATCGGGGTGGGGCTGGCTCTGCCGTCGCGGCTGGTTGACCGGGAGGGGTTGCTGCCGTTGTTGTGGGACTCAGGCTAAAGGTTACCCCACCGGGCGATCGCTGAATTTGTCCCGTTGGCGAATTCCCTTGACCCACAACGGTCACCCGCACACTGTTAGTATCCAGCGGGGCAACGGTAATGAGACGAATACCGGGGGCCGGGTTTTCCTGACGAAAACTTTCGCCACCCGGCAGGCTCAGGCGAGTATTGGTAATATCAGCCGTCCAGGCATCACGGCGGTTGACCGCAAACACCTGGGGTGTCTCCCCTGCACTGGTTTGCAAAGATAATTCAACGCCGTTACTGGTTGGCTTGACCTGCACATTGGTCAACTTAGCAGGCTCTGCCCAAGCGGGCTGCACCAGGGCGATTGTGGCTGCCCCACCCAGTAGCATTCCATGGATCCATTGAGACTGTCTCACAATTCCTTCCTCACTCGAAAAGATAATGAATTCACGACTAAATCGGCCCATCTCCCCTTAGTTGACTACTTTGGTGGCTGTTGCTGAGCATTTGGCGGTGGAGCAAGCTTCTGTCGCTCTTCGGCAGTTAGGGGCATCAGTGCCTCTAGCTGAAAAACACTTGTAATCTCTGTCTCAGCCTGACAGATGGGTGCGGGTGCGGTGACATTCCCGTTTGTGTTGTAGATTGTCGTCGCTTCTGAAACCGTAAACTTGGCATCTCTAACAACGAGAAGATTTTGCAACTGCTCAATCCGCTGCAAAATCTGGCGAGTATCCTCAAAGTTGCCCTTAAAAGTAATATTGACAACCTGTCGCTTGAGCTTATTGTTGAGAGCCTGTCCGTAGGAACCATCATTGATAATGGTAGACTTTGCCGGATCAGGCACAAATTCTTCCAATCGGGGCTTCACTACAAACTGGCCATTAATGGCTTTTTCAACCTTGTCAATGGAGTTTTGGCGAATGGCTGGAGAGCAGGCGGCGAATTTACGCTGTCGCTCTCGCTCAATCTCTGCTGGACTACGCCGGTTGATCTGTTTATTGATGTCTAATAGCAAGGTGTTGAGAGTTGATTCATTGGCCAATAGGCTCAAAACCTCCTCTTGCTGTCGTTTCGATACTTCTAAATCCGCTTTGGCTGCAGCAATTCGCCGAGCGATCGCTTCCCGATCCTGCACTTGAGCCTCCTTCTCCTGGACTTCTTGGCGCAAGTTATTGTTTTCTTCAAAAGTCGGGATAACGTAATTTAAAACCCCGTAACCAGCGACTGCCAGCCCCAGTAAACTAAGAATGACTCCCTGCAAGGTGGGGGTCAGGCGAATGCCAAATAAAACTAAATCATTGGAGGCTCCCTCCTCAAAATCGACATCACTCGGTGCAAAGTCATCGGTATAGGTCATTTCTGTTGCCCTCCCTCAGGTGCTTTTTGAGCATCGCCCCCTGGTGTTGTCGGCGTGGATTTGCCATTTTTTTCAGTAGACTGCCCTAATCCTTTCTGTTGCAATGCCCGTAGGCGGGTGACGAGACCCTTCGCACCTTTTGCATTCAGCACATCAATTAGCTCCGTTGCCGGTAGATCGGTAAGATTGGCCTGGATTTTGAAATTAACCACCTTGGGCAACTCCGGCGGATCTTCCCTTGTAGCGGTTTGCTGCGTATTCGGCAGGCTAAGGGGCTGAAGCGTTCTGACCTGAGTTTCCCGTTTGGCTTCAATAATGCGCACTTGCTTACCGTCAACCAGGGGCGATCGCTGAACCATTAACAGAAAGTCATTCACATCGTCGAAGCTCGCAGCATTGCCAACAATTTCTAAAATCGATGGGGGCACTGCCGTTGGCGAAGTGGGTGAGGGGCTGGGTTGAGGCGCACCCGGGCGCTGGGCTGCTAACTGGGCTACGCCGGTGACTTGCACATTCGGTGGGATGCGATCTTGTAAATCTTGCATCAAGGCTGACCAGGGTCTCACCTGATTAAATACAGTTGCCAGTGCTGTCGCCTCGTCTCGGGCTTGCTTGACCTCATCCTGTAAGCGCTTTAGCTCACCCTGCTGCCGTCGCAACTCTTCTAATTGACTTTCTAGCTCCGTGCTCCTTTCCCGCAGGTTATTGTTACTGTTTTGCAAAAACAACCAAGAACCTGCCGCTAGCAGCACTGGCAAGGCACCGACTGCCAGCCCAATCCATAGAGGACGACGACTGCCACTCGCTGTACCAACAGCTCGACCCCCTGCGCGTTTAGCAAGATCAGGCTTATACTCTGGGCGATCGTTGAGAAAATTAATATCCAGGCTGTACATACCCCTAAGCCTCCCGCATTCCTAGACCCAATACGATTCCTAACCCTGGCCGAGCCGTCTCCAGGATATCTTGACCCTCAACTTCCAACCCCAGGGATGAAATTGGATCAATCTGACTACAAGGAAGGGCCAGCCGTTGGGTAAAAAATTCATCTAATTGCCCAATAGAGGCTCCAGGACCTGCGAGTAATAACTGCGCGACCTCTAGATTCTCACCCTGATTGAGATAGAAGTCGATAGAGCGGCGAAGCTCATCCGCCAACTCACCAAGCACCCTTAGCATGGCTGCCGCTCCGGGATTTACCCCCCCCATCCGCCCTGGAGACCCCATAGTCGTTTCTCCCGGAGTCACAGGAATGGTCATGCTCTGTAATAACTCCGTACTGCGGCTGGGCGGCAAATTCATGGCCCGTGAAAGAGCGCTTTGGATTTGATAGGTGCCAATGGGTACTGTTCGCGAAAACTGGGGTACCCCATCAACCGTAATCGAAATTTCAGTGTTTTCAAACTCAATATCGACGAGGGCAACAGCCTCTTGCGGTGAAAACTGGCGGAGTTGCTCCCGAATCGTGCGAATCAGGGAGAAGCTAGCAATTTCTAAAACATCAATTTCTAAATTCGCTTGCTGAAAAGTTTGGATATAAGAATCAGTCACTTCTTTGCGGGTAGCGACCAACAAAACCTGAAACTTCTCAATGCCATCCTCATCGACAAATAAACCTAGTTTCTGATAATCTACATCAGCTTCTTCACGGGGAAACGGTAGATAAAGACTCGCTTCCTGGTTTAAGACCATCTCACGCAGCTCTTGATCATTTAGCTCTGCAGGAATTGGAATAATTCGTGTGACGGTATCTCGCCCCCCTGGCACGGCTGTTGCAACCTGCTTGACCTTGATCTTGTTCTCAGCCAGCAAAGATTCAATCAGCTCAGCCATCCCTGCCGAGTCAGTGATCACCCCTTCTTGAAAAACTCCTTCGGGTACAGGCGCTGTAACAAAGTTAACTAACTTAAAGTTTTGCCCTTGTTTGCGAATGCGGGCAATGTTGATGCGATCGGCGGACAGCTCAACACCGATTCCTTTTGCTTTTTTGGAGATGAGGTTTCTTAAGCGATTGACCACAGCGCTGCCCACCCTATTACGCGAAGGAAAAATGCCATGAGGAATCTCGCAGAGTTGATTGCATGGAACCAAGTAGACCGAGATAGATAGATCTGAACGATTAGCATGAAGAACAACAATTTGATGAGCGAATGCCGATCGCACTTGGCAAATCGACATAGACACCAAACAAATTGCTACTTCATCTGAAGAAATAAATCGATACTGTCAAAGTATCGTCAATCTGCCCCTGATCAAGGAATAGAGAACTTACAATGAGCATTGCTGACTTTTGCCAGGCTTTAGACGAGATTTACCCGGCAACGATCACACACCCTAACGGCTAGCGACACAAAAGCGAGATTGAAATCCGTAGTTTCCCTACAGATACAAAAATCTCTCTGGCCTTGGACAAGGTTCATTTCTAGCTCCTACCTCTCATCTAGCGATGTTACACACAATCGATTAAGTTGAACGAAAATTTTCTAAAGTTGAGGAAGATGAGAGAAAAATGACCGCCCATTTATGATGATGATCTGGCAAAATCAAGCTCGGCTTTGGGCTAAAGTCATCAATTGCAATACTGCAATGTAGAGGAATCTTTCAACCTGATCTCCCGCTGGTGGAGCAGATTGTTGCTGGTGGGGTAGGTGTTATGGAAGCATCAGGGAGATCTGACGACCCGTTTGGTGACAGTTGCCAGGAAAATCCCAAAAGTGGCGACGCTCCCCAAGCACAGGGGTAGCATCCTGTTCCCCAATGCCACGTACAGCGTTTTGTCGTTACGACGATAGATCCTGTGAATGGAGATTTGGTAAGTGTAGGGGCGCGATCGCCAAATCACTCGACCACGGGGGTCGATCACTCCGGAGTAGCCCGTGTTGGTTGCCCGCACCAGCCAGCGATCGGTTTCAATGGCTCGCATGACTTCCTGGGCTTCATATTGCTGCATCAGCATTTCTCGATAAGGGTCAAGATTGGCTGCTGTGAGGATAAATTCACCCCCCGCCTGGGCCTGCCGTTGCAATACTTGGGGAAAGGTCGAGTCGTAACAAATGGCGGCGATCGCCCTGCCAAGGGGGGTATCGAGTCGTTGATCAAAGCCGCCAGGTTTGCCATTTTCTTGGACAGGTGAGAGCTGATTGATCAAATTTCCTAAAACCCCTGCGAAGGGCGTATATTCTCCCAGCGGTACCAGCTTAATCTTGTCGTAGCGACTGACTAGCTGGGCGGTTGCATCCAGGGTCAATAGACTACGAGCTAAGCCATCAGATTCTTGAAAAAACGCCCCGACCAGAATGGGTACGGCTTCCTGTTGGATAGCCTGGTACAAATCAGTCTGCGCAAACCGAGAAGCCTTCCAGATCAGGGGCAAGGCTCCTTCGGGGGTGAGAACCAGCTCTGCACCAGCTTGGGCTAGCTGGCGATAGCCTTGGGTATAGCCAATCTCAGCTTGCCGGATACCGGCTGTTGTCAGCTTTGTGCGGGTGGGCACATTCCCTTGAATAATACCGATTTTGATGGCACGGTTTGGCGCATCCTGAAGAGGTTGGCGCATCAACCCATAACCCAGCAAGTGCCCTGTAAAGCAGATCGTCAGGGCGATGGCCGTCAGCCCTGGGGCCTGATTTCTGCCATTCTTGCTGGCGAGCTGACAGATCCCAGCCTCGGCAAAATAGCCATTCACTGCTGCGATCGCGGCAGACACTAGAAATGGCCCACCTAGTTGCCCCAGATGAAGAATCACTCGATTGCCGGGGCTTTGGGTAAAGGCTAAATTCGTCCAGGCAAGCGGCCCCTGGCTCCACACCCATTCTAACCCTGCCCACAAAGCGGCACCCAGAAACACCCACTTCCCAGGAGAGAGATGAAACCGTTGCCGACCTTGGCGCATCAGTCCTAGCCACAATACGGGTAGGGCGGCTCCCCACAAGGTAATAAACAGCCAGCAGAAAAGGGCGATCGCCACACTTGCCAACCAGGGCACCCCCAGCCAAGTCAAGGGGTGCAAATCCGTAATCCACACCAGGGTATAGCCATAAAACCCCAGCCCCCACAGCAACGCCAGGAACAGCGCTGTGCCCAGGGAAGGGGAGGAGAGGGGGCTGAGTCCACGGGAGATAGAAGGTGCCGTAGAGTCGTGGGTGGTCGGAGGGGAGTGTTTTACTTTGGAGCATTGTGGGGCGGCAACACTGGCCATCGGATGTCTTGTTTTTTGCCGCACTAAGGTCTTTTGTGAAGACAGTGGCGACCAAGAGAGGACTGGATCAGCCGCCTCTGTATCGCCTCTAGCCAGCCACCAGAGGGGAATCATCCCAACCCAGGCGAGGCCCCACCAATTGAGCGGGGCAGCGGCAACAGCCATGCCAACACCACTGAGCAGACACAACAAACCTTGCAGGAATGAGTGCCTATTCATAGAGCAGCATCGGCTGGCAAGCGATGGGCAAAAGCAATCCACTCCTGCGATCGCAGCGTTTCGACTAGAGTGAATCCAACTGCGACTAGGGCTTGATCGACCGCCGCTGCATCAGCTTCGGTAAATCCTGCTGTAATTAGGAGGCCACCTTGGCCCTGGTGGGGTCTCAAGGCCGACCGGTAATCACTAGCCAGAGCAATATGAATGCGAGCCAGCACATTTGCCACAATCAGATCAAATTCTGCGGAGAGGGCGTCCTCTATACCGCCAAGCGTGCGATCGCCCCCCAACCAGTGGCTTAGCTCATTACCCTGGCCCAAACTTCCTGCCCTGACCCGAATCTGGGACTCCAATTGGTTGAGCTGCACGGCAGCTTGGGTCGCTGTCACCGCAATCGAATCATTATCTAAGGCCAGCACTGTTGCACCTAGACGGGCCATCGCCAGACTAAGAATGCCAGAACCCGATCCCAAATCCAGCGTCTGCATCGACGGAGCGACCCAGCACTCTAATAACTCCAGGGCTAACCTGGTGGCAGGGTGAAAGCCACTCCCAAAGGCAAGATGATTGGGTAGGCGTAGCAACAAATCTGGCCCAGCGGCAAATAAACCAGGGTAGTGCTCTGGCACGATCAGAAATCGCTTTCCCACCCGATGGAGCCAGCCAGATTCAACCGCTGGTTCTACCTGGGCGACGGTTTGTAAGGCTGTGGCCATACCTGTCCGTTGAAGCGGGGATAGTAAGCTAACAATTTTTTCGATCTGAGTTTGGCTAGTCACAGTCGGCAGTCGCAGCCGTAAGGTAAGTGACCCAGCAGAAGGAGGGTGCGTGGAATCAGTAGAGTTAGGACTAACCAGAACTTCCCCCGTGAGGCCGTTGCTCGCCAGCAGTGACCGCACCCAATCCAAGCCCTCTGGGGTGGTCTGCAAACTTAACTCAATCGGCGACGACATCATTCTGGCTAGGCAGCTCCTTCTAAATAGAGTAATACAGAGGAAATGCCTTGGCATCCTTAGGTTTGACATAAACCCGTTGTTGGGGTTTGAGATTGAGCTGATCAAAGCGATCGCGGGTTAAATGGGCCGTTAACACTTGGCCATCATCCAGCATCAGCTCTGCCTGGATCTCCCAACCCAGATGGATAATCCGACTAACGCGTGCAGGTACCGAAGATCCATGAGGAGTAATTTCGATGAGCACATCCTGCGGTCGTAAAAACACCTCTGGATGGGGAGAATCAATACCGTTCTTCTGAAACATCTGAGAATTGCTCGGCAACACATTCACCGGACCAATAAAACTCATGACAAAGGCACTGGCCGGATGATCATAGATTTCGGCGGGAGTTCCCACCTGCTCGATTCTGCCCCGGTTCATAATCACAATCTCGTCAGCCACTTCCATGGCTTCTTCCTGGTCGTGGGTCACAAACACTGTGGTCACATGCACCTCATCATGAAGACGGCGTAACCAGGCCCGCAAATCTTTACGAACCTTAGCATCTAAAGCGCCAAACGGTTCATCTAGCAACAATACCTTTGGTTCGACCGCTAGTGCCCGCGCCAGGGCCACCCGCTGCCGTTGCCCCCCCGATAGCTGAGAGGGATAACGTTTGCCTAAGCCCTGCAACTGCACCAGATCGATTAACTCTTCGACTCTGGCCCTAATCCGAGCTGCCGGAACTTTGCGAATGGCCAGGCCAAAAGCAATATTTTGATGCACGGTCATGTGCTTAAACAGGGCATAGTGCTGGAACACAAAACCGATACCCCGATCCTGGACATTGCGATGGGTCGCATCTTCTCCAGTCAAAAAAATTCGCCCCGCATCAGGATGCTCTAAGCCAGCAATCAGCCGTAACAGGGTTGACTTGCCAGACCCCGATGGCCCCAGTAGTGCCACCAGAGAGCCAGTTTTCACCTCAAGGCTAACATGGTCAACCGCATGAAAACTGCCAAACTGCTTTGATACATCCTCAACTATGATACCCATACCCCACCTTATGCCAAGATCAAACAACAGTTTTCCGACCGGTTTTTTGTAGTTTACTCCAAAAGAGGTGTCGAGGAAATTTTCAAGAAACCCAATTGGTCGGGACAGAGCCGTTCAAAAAACCTCCGGTCAACCACCTATCGGCCTGGCAAAACCAATGCTTGAATCGAAGCTGTTTTCTCAAATGCTCAGGGCTGAAGCTTTGGGAAGGGTGTCAATGCCTTTGCTCGGCCCCTCCAGATAAAATCTCAGAGATCCCTATCGTCCGACTCCAGGTTCTACTAGAATAGGAGGGTTGTCTACTTAAATCATTATCAGCAAAGATGGCCGTTCCTAAGAAGAAAACCTCAAACGCTAAGCGAGATATGCGTCGGGCCCATTGGCGACGGAAGGCAGAACTCCAAGCCCAACGTGCCCTATCCATTGGTAAATCAATTTTGACCGGTCGAGCCAAGGGGTTTGTCTATGAGCAAGATGAAACAGAAGAGGAAGAAGAGTAGACGGTGTCGTTGAGTCACCTGGTCGCTTTCACGTCTGGAAGGGGTCTGTTTCGTTCACGTTCTCCAAAGGTTAAATCCCATAAGTTAAATCCCATAGGTTAAATCCCATGGCGGGTAAATTCTTTCAAAAACCAGGGCCAGAGCTACGCGATCGAGTGCCACCAGGGCAGCATCTTGCTAAGGGGTTCCCTGTTTTAACCTATGGTGATACCCCTCAAGTGAGCCAGGCTGACTGGCGTTTGCAAGTGTGGGGATTAGCAACCCGCAAGACCTTTGTATGGCAAGACTTGATGGCCATGCGCCAGAGTGAGTTTACGGCTGATTTTCACTGTGTTACAACCTGGTCAAAACTGGATGTGAAGTGGCGGGGAGTCAAGGTTACAGACTTTATGGAGGCTGTCGAACTAGATCCAAAGGCTGCCCACGTCATGCAACATTGCTACGGCGACTACACAACCAATCTGACATTGGACGACTTTTTGCGGCCAGAAAACTTTCTTGCTCACACTTTATTTGACGAACCATTGCCAGCAGAGCACGGTGGCCCATTGCGGCTTGTGGTGCCGCATCTTTATGCCTGGAAAAGTGCCAAGTGGTTGAATGGGTTAGAGTTTACTGAGCAGATGAACCTAGGGTTTTGGGAGCGCAACGGTTACCATCACCGAGGTGAGCCTTGGGCCGAAGAACGCTACAGCCTGCGCTAATACGGCAACCATAAAGTTTTGAGATGTTAGTAGTAACGACTTTAGTCGTTGCAGGCTAGAGCCAGCGCTACGTTTTAACCGGCCTCAACACTAGGGTCTTCCCTGTGATGTATAGCTTTGGTGAGAAAGCTTGGAGCACTAAGTGCTCAACCCCTCGTACTGGATAGGCTTTTTGACTTGTCGTCGCTGCGAGAAACAGGGCGATCGCTATCGTGCTACGACGTGGAATTCAAAGTAAAGGGTGACTTCCTCTAGCGTTAACGCCCTAGCTCATGGAGAGCATTGATTGCATTGGCGCACTGGGCTGTCACTGCCTCTAGTTCTGCGCGATCGCTACTGGTAGGGGGGGCAATAATTTGCCCAATTCTAACGGTGACCGGCACAGGACGAGGAAAGCCCGTTTTATCGCGAAAAATTCTGTGAGTTCCCCAGAGGCAAACAGGCAATAGAGGAACCTGGGCCTTCTGGGCAATGAGGGCTGCTCCTAACTTAGGATCACTGATACGCCCGTCAGGGGTGCGGGTGCCGGTAATAAAGATGCCAACAGCCCAACCGGCATCAATCGCCGCCAAAGCCGAACGAATTGCGCTGCGGTCTGCAGCACCACGCTTGACTGGATAGGCTCCATAGAGAGAGATAGCCTGCTTTAAAACCGGAACTTTGAATAACTCTTCCTTAGCCATATACGCCACAGGACGACGCACACAGCAGGATAGAATCGGCGGGTCAAAATCACTGGCGTGGTTAGAAACTAGGATCAAAGAACCGCTTTGGGGCACGTTTTCAACTCCATAGGTGCGCCCCCGTAGATAAAAGCGCAGAGTTGGAGCCACAATTGACCATTTCAACAGGTGATAAAGAACCAAACTAATTAAGGGTTCGCGTGTTCGTGTCATGGCCTATCCCCGCATTTTGAGCCGGTTCACAAAAGGCAGTAAGAGTATTCGACAGACAAAACGCCTGCCGATGCATCACCAAAGTGATGATTGCTTCCTAACGGGAAAGTGACAACGCCGGAATATCAGCCAGGCTGCTAATATTCACCAACTCTAGCTCTGGCACCGTGCGCTTCATAATGCCCGTCAGCACTTTGCCAGGGCCAACTTCGACAACGCGGCTGATGCCTTCTAGCGGTAGCTGTAAAGTAATTTCTCGCCAGCGCACAGACCCGGTCATCTGACGCCTTAGGCGATCTTTAAGGCTTACGGCATCTGTGGCCGGGCGGGGGTCAACATTTGACAAAATGGGCGTTTGCGCGTCGCTAAATGGCACAGTCTCCAGTAAGGTCTGAAACTCAGCGGCAGCAGGTGCCATTAAGGGTGAGTGAAAAGCCCCACTCACATTCAATTTGACGGCGCGTTTGGCCTTGACATTTTGCAGTAGAGTTTCGACCGCTTCAGGCGTACCAGATACCACCACCTGACCAGCATTGTTGTCATTGGCCAAGACCACCCCAGGAATCTGATCAAGCTGAGTGTAAAGTTGTTCGGGGTCATAGCCTAGTAGGGCCGCCATCAGCCCCCCCGAAGCACGATCCATCAGTTCGGCCCGACGCTGTACCAGACGTAGCCCATCAGCAAAGGAGAAGACTCCTGCCGCATAGAGCGCCACGTATTCCCCCAGGCTATGGCCTGCCAGCAAGTCAGGGCGATCGCCCTGGGCCTGCAACAAATCGACCAAAATGCTTTCAATCACATAGAGACAGGGCTGGGTATAGAGGGTTCGCGACAGGGTTGTAGCGTCTCCCTGGCACAACTCAACCACTGACCAGCCCAAAATCTCTGATGCCTGAGCCAGCCTTGCTTGGGCGATTGGCAAATCTCCTAAGTCGCTACCCATACCAACGGACTGAGAGCCTTGACCCGGAAAAACCCACACCGTTTTTGTCATTCTGTTTCATCCAAATTTAACAAACAATGCCCTTAGCTTCATCAAAAGTTTAGGCATAGCTCCTTATTCTAGCGGGTCATGAGGCCGCCTTACAGGTGATGAGTGTTGACCCTGTTGACAACTACCGCTGCCATTCAAAGACAGCCGCCCCCCAGGTTAAGCCAGCGCCAAACCCAGCCGTCACGATGCGATCGCCCGGTTGAATTTTTCCCTGGCGCACTTCCTCATCTAGGGCCAAGGGAATCGAAGCCGCTGAGGTATTGCCATATTTAGCCAGGTTGCTAATGATTTTTTCGGTAGGCATCCCCAGACGTTCGCCCACAGCATCCATAATGCGCTGATTAGCCTGGTGCAGCAGCAACCAATCGATTTGGGCACTCTCTAGATTGGCACGAAATAGGGCTTTTTCAATCACCTCTGGCACTTGGCGCACCGCAAAGCGATACACTTCCTGGCCATTCATCGTAATTGGATGAAACCGACCCTGCCCGATGGAAACGCCAGGGAGCAGGTCGTGGGCTTGGGGTTGATAGGCCAAGTTCAGGCACTTATTTTGACTGCCATCACTCCGCAACTCGAACCCCAATAGGCGATCGCGATGATTGGCTTGTAGCACCACAGCTCCTGCCGCATCGCCAAACAGGATACAGGTTCGGCGATCGGACCAATCAACCCAGCGCGATAACACATCCGCACCAATCAACACAATATTCTGATAAGTACCAGTGCGGATAAATTGAGCCGCCGTCACCAGGCCAAAGACAAAACCAGAACAGGCCGCCGTCAAATCGAAGGCAACCGCCTTTGTCGCCCCAAGCGCCGACTGTACTCGGCTGGCCGTACCAAATAAATCATCAGGGGTAGAAGTCGCTAACACAATTAAATCAACCGCTGCAGCATCCAACCCTGCCATCTCCAAGGCCTTCTGTGCAGCTTGGGTAGAAAGAGCCGCGAGAGATTCATCGACAGTAGCCAAACGGCGCGATCGAATCCCCGTGCGGGTTGCAATCCATTCATCAGATGTTTCAACGACTTGACTAAGTGCCTCATTACTGACAACTGTCAGCGGCACTGCGGAACCAGTTCCTGTGACAGCTACACCTGTCCCTGGTTGATTCAATGTTCGTTCTCCGTTATGAATTGGGGTGAATAGAAAAGCTTCAGCTATCAAGCGGCTGTGACATCACTGGCTGGGGCTGAAATTCTCCTTTGTTGAAGGACTGAATCCGTTCAGAAACCTGGTGATCAATGGCTTCTTTTGCCAGCCGAATCGCATTAAAGACACTAGGAGCTTGAGAACTCCCGTGGCTAATAATACAAACCCCATTTACCCCCAGGAGTAGCCCTCCTCCATGCTCAGCGTGGTCGAGCCGCTGCTTAATCCGACGCAAGTTTGGCTTGAGGATGGAGGTACCTAATTTGCCATGCATTCCCCGGGGCAATTCTTCTCGCAAAATTTGCAGTAGCACTCCGCCCACAGCTTCAGCAAATTTTAACAACACATTGCCAACGAAGCCATCACAAACCACCACATCAAATTGGCCCGATAAGACATCGCGGCCTTCTGCATTTCCCACGAAGGGAATCAGCGGATTGGCTTGCAACCGCTCGTAGGTGCGAATGGCCAACTCATCCCCCTTACATTCCTCTTCGCCGATATTCAGCAAGCCAACTTTGGGTTGATGAACGCCCAGAACATGTTGGGAGTAAACCAATCCCATAATGGCAAACTGTTCGAGGAACTTAGGACGACAATCGACGTTTGCTCCTACATCCAGCACAATCACTGATTTGTCAGGAACGATGGTGGGCAACACTGCACCAATCGCAGGCCGATCAATTCCTGGTAGTCGCCCTAGACGCAGCAATGCAGCCGCCATCGCCGCTCCAGAATGCCCTGCAGAAACTACAGCATTAGCCCGCTTTTGTTTTACTAAATCCATCGCGACATTAATCGAAGCTTTGGGCTTCTTCCGAAGGGCAACAAGCGGCTCCTCAATCATTTCTACGACGCCCTCCGCCGCAATAACCTCGAGAGGCGTTTGCAGGTGATGGCGCTGCAAACACGTCTCAATTTGAGCTGGATCGCCCACCAATAGCACTTCAACACCCAACTCTTCTCTAGCACGAATGGCTCCTGCAACAATTTCCGCAGGGGCGTGGTCTCCACCCATTGCATCCACTGCAATTTTTGCTATTGCTGATCCCATCTGGTCAAAGTGATAAAAGCCTTACAAATTCTATCACTTGGACATCCCCGTTATAGAAATTCTGGGGAGGATTGAATCGCAATTAGACGCTCTGGGTAGAGAATTTCACGGTTTAGCTGGCATGATTTATACTCTCTTCTGAAGATTTTATTGGGAGTAAAAGAGTAACACGGGGGGCTTTTTCAGCAGCAGGCTGGGAGAATTGATCCTTACCATTTCTTATAGGGTAAGAATTTGCCATTCATGATCACCTTAACGCGATCGCCCTTAGGATCTTCTTCTTTCTCAATATCGAGGGTGAAGTCAATGGCACTCATAATGCCATCTCCAAATTTTTCGTGGATGACTTCTTTCATCGGCATCCCATAGACCTGCATGATTTCGTAGAAACGGTAGATCAGGGGGTCGGTTGGTACCACTGGCCCTAAACCTTTAGCGGGGCAGGCTGTTAACTCTGGAATCCATTCCAGTGGCAAATCGAGGGCTTCCAGAAGCTTCTTTGCTTCCTCTTCAGAAGCACTGGCCTGCCGATAAATGACAGCAGCAATCCAGACTTCATCCCGTTCCAGCAGCTTTTCCAAATCTGCAAAGGTAATACCCTTTTCTTCCTTAGCCGCCAAGAGTTCTTCGGTAATTTCTGGAATTTCAGCTAGGGGCATAACAACTCCTCAGTAAATAACATCAACTTAATTTTGATTGGATCGGGTTAGCGCGATCGCCCAACCCGTGCCGCCTCTACGGCCCGTGTTTCCCGTGACAAGTGCTGCTCCATCGCGGCCTTGAGTTCGTGATAGTGGGGGTATTGATCTAGCTCCTCCCGTTTGCGCGGGCGAGGGAAGGGAACATGGAGCACCTCTGCAATTTTGGCCGCAGGCCCACGGGTCATCATGACAATCTTGTCGGAGAGTAGCAGGGCTTCTTCAATACTGTGGGTAATCAGGATCACGGTCTTGCGTTCCTGTTCCCAGATACGTTCCACCTCATCCTGTAAAAAGCCCCGTGTCAGGGCATCGAGGGCACCAAAGGGTTCATCCATTAACAAAATTTGAGGATTAATTGCCAGAGCGCGGGCAATGCCAACGCGCTGTTTCATCCCGCCCGATAACTCATGGGGATGTTTGGCTTCAGCACCGTTTAGACCCACCAGGCTAAGATAGTGCTGCGCAATATCTTTTTGTTCTGCCAGGGAAAGATGGGGGAAAACCGTCTCAATGGCAAAGAGCAGATTCTCTGCTACAGTCATCCAGGGCATCAGGGCATAGTTTTGAAAAACCACTCCTCGATCTGGCCCTGGCCCCTGGATGGGTTCCCCATTGATCGTAATCACCCCAGTCGAGGGGCGAGAAAGGCCTGCCAGAATATTCAACAGGGTAGATTTACCACAACCAGAGGGGCCAATAATGGAGACGAAGGTGTTCGGCTCGATGTCTAGGTTAATATCTGCGATCGCTAGAAAATCCTCTGAGGTCTGGCCCAATAACTGATCAGTCCATCGCTTCCTGCCATAGAAGACCTTAGAAACGTTTTGAATCGATAACTGGGCCGTTGTGCTTTGCAAAGAAGGAGTCATGGTCTTAAAAATCGGGTAGGAGCGCATGGTTATGACCTCTGACCGAAGGATACTCGAGTTTGCAACAAGCCAAACAGGCGATCCAGCAACAACCCGACCAAGCCCACAATCAGGATCGCGGTGATAATGCTAGTGATTTTCAGATTGTTCCACTCATTCCAAACAAAGTAGCCAATCCCCCCACTCAGAAGAATTTCTGCTGCAACGATAACCAGCCAGGCAATCCCCAGACTGACCCGCAGCCCTGCCACAATATTGGGGGCGGCAGCTGGCAATATCACCCGTCGAATGGTGCGCCAACGAGAAGCGCCCAATGTTCGTGCCACATTGAGATAGGACGAATCGACATTGCGAACCCCAAAAATGGTGTTGCTGAGAGTCGGCCAGATGCTGGTGATGGCAATCACGAACAGCGCTGTTTTTTCAGAATCTTTCATCAGGGCCAGTCCCAAGGGCAACCAAGCGAGGGGTGATACCGGGCGTAACACCTGAATGAAGGGATCCACGGCTTTTGCAACGATCGGTGAAAGACCAATTAAAATCCCCAGGGGAATGGCGATCGCCGAACCAATCAAAAACCCCAGAGCCACCCGGCGCAGGCTAGTCAGCAACAACAGCCCAATGCCCTTATCGTTGGGGCCATCATCAAAGAAAGGATTAGAAATCCAGAACCAAAAATCTTGAATGGTCTGGCTGGCCGAAGGCATAATCGGCAAGAATAGCTTCAGTTTTACCCCCAGTTCCCAGAACCCCAGGAACAGTAACAAAATCGTCAAAAACAGGATAAATGCCTTCTGATCAGTGTTGAGGGTCATTTTGCTGGGACGACTGGCAGTCGCCTGCAACAAGTCTTGGGTCATTGCGACTCTCCTTGGTCAGACTGTATTGGATCTCAAAATTGGATCTCAAACGCTCGACCGAATCCTATGCCTGATCCACGCTTTAACCTACACCTGGAACTTTTTGATCTGTTCCTCGACATAGGCGGTGGGATTTTTGGGGTCAAAGGTGTCGAACTTGAGGGTTTCTGTACGCTCCACCTCAGCCGGAGGGGATTGCCCCAACTCCTTCTGCAACTCTGCTGCCGTATCGGTCAGAAAGATTTCGTTAGCAATCTTGTCATAGTCGGCCTTATCCGCAGGCATCAAATCCCAGCGCACTAATTGGGAGGAAATCCATTTAGCAAAACTCTTCCAGGGATAAGGATCAAACCCAATCCGATCCGGTACATCCAGGGTGTTTCCTAAACCATCTTCAAACTTGCCTGTCAGCACCGCTTCCACAACCGGTAAGGGTTGGTTCAGGTACTTGCGCTGAATCAGTGCCTCTGCTACTTTTGAGCGATTGGCTTGGTCATCTGCGTAAGCCGAAGCATCAATAATGGCCTTGTTCACTGCATTAAAGGTATTGGGGTGCTTGGTGATCCAATCCTGACTGGCGGCGAAAGCACAACAGGGGTGACCATTCCATAATTCTTTCGTGAGCATGTGAATAAAGCCAATCTTTTCAAACACGGCCCGCTGGTTAAAGGGGTCGGGCATCAGCATGGCATCAATTTCGCCGGCGGTCATTTTGGCGACGCTATCGGGTGGCGGTACCGGGAAGATTTGCACATCTCGATCTGGATCCAGGCCCGCTGTTGCTAGATAGTAACGGATCAGCATGTTATGCATCGAGAAGGGAAAGGGTACTCCAATTTTGAAGCCCTTAAAGTCGTCTGGCCCTTTGACTTTATCCTTGTGTTTCATGGCTACGGTAATCGCCTGCCCGTTGATATTCTCAATGCTGGCTAGCTTGATCGGAAAGCTAGCCGAACCCAGGCCCATCGTAATGGCGATGGGCATAGGGGAAAGCATGTGATAGGCATCAAGTTCGCCGGCGATCGCCGAGTCTCTGACGGCGGCCCAGTTTGGCATTTTTTTAACTGTCACCTTCAAACCGTGCTTTTCATAAAAGCCCAGAGGTTCAGACATCACAATCGGGGTGGCGCAGGTAATGGGAATAAAGCCAATCGTCAGCTCGGTTTTCTCGAGGTTAGCAGTGCCGCCTCCAGTGGGGGAAGACTGGGTCTTGGGTGCTTCCTGAGGCCCTGTACAACTGGCCATCCCCACTAGGGCTGCAGACACCACAACCCGCTTAATAAATTCACGCCGACTATAGTGACTGCGCTTCATAGCAGTGCCAAAAAACTCTGCTGCATGAGGGCCAAAGGCAGCCGTAAAAGCAGCTTCCAGGCCACCAGCCTGACGAATTAGCTCCTCACAGAATTGCTTGCGGGCGGGGTTACCTCCAACGACTTGTTGCAGAAATAGCTCTTTACGAAATTCTGCTGCGGTGAGCTGGCCTGCCAGGGAAAGTGCCTCTGAGGTGTAAAGGCCCATCTTAATCAGATCGTCAATCAGATCGACCGGATCTTGGGGCATACCCTCGGCATAGCGCCAGTGATCCTGGGGCAGATGCTCTCCACCGCAGGGGCAGTCCGCCCGCAGCCAGTCAGCCGCTAGTGAGAATTCTGTTGACTTTGCCATAGAAACCTCTAAATTCATAGCCATAGAACCTACAGAGTGTGGAACCAGCCAAAAACCTATCTCTAAGCACAACCGCAACCTGTGGAGCGAGCCTTGGCAACTCTACCGACTTGGCAACTCTCTGGGAAGCATAGACTTCATCGGGCAGAAGAATTTCTGAACGCAACGGTAGCCACCATCGGAGCAATCACGCACCTGTTGGATCACTCTGGCTAGGCGCTCAACCGTTTGCAACTTTTAGTCTCAGTCAAACTGTTTGTAGGTTACTGGTTTACGCCACGCACCGCATTGGAGCGAATTTCGTAAAAGTAGGACAATCTTTCGTTTTTACCCCGCTTGACACGCGCTTGCCTCCCCAGGAGCCGTGCGCCATACCTGAGGCGACACCCCATGGATCTGGCGAAACTGGCGAATAAAGTAGCAGACGTCGTCATAGCCCAAAGACTCTGCTATCTGTCGCACGGATTGAGTCGAATCAACCAGAAGCGCACGGGCCTGTGCCATGCGCCGCTCAGTTACCCATTGCTTGACGGTGCGGCCAGTCAGGGTTTGCATCAGATTTGTTAGGTAAGCGGGGGAGTAACCAACCGCCTGGGCAATTTCCCGTAGACTCAGGGAGCGCAGGTAGTTGGCTTCAATAAACTGAAAGACCGGCTCCAATCTGGGGCAGTCTGGAAAGATTTGAGCAGAAGCATTATGAGAGGCCAAGGGCGTGGAGTGGGTGTAGTACATCTGCAGGGTCTGCTGACGCTGCAAGCGGGTGGCGATCGCCGCCAGAAATTGCTCGAGGGTGCAGGGCTTGGTCAAATAGTCATCAGCACCTAACCCCATGCCCTGGCGCAGGTCAGCCATGGTGACTTTAGCTGTGAGAAAGATGAAAGGAATCGCTGCCGTTGCACGCTCTTGCCGCAAGAGATGTAGCACTTCATAGCCATCTAGATCAGGCATCATGATGTCGCACACAATTAAGTCAGGGCGATGCTGCTTCGCCAGTTGAACACCAACTTTGCCACTTTCTGCGGCGATCGCACGAAATCCTTCAAACACCAAACATTGGCAGAAAATATCCCGGGTTTGGGCTTCATCCTCAACCACTAAAATCGTCTTCATCGCGTTCACTCATCTGATTGCTCGCGCAGAGACCTCTCTAGGTGACAAGAGCTACGCTTAAGATTTAGTTAATCTGCTGTGGGTATCCGCTGTAGTGTGATTTGCTACCATACTTCTGAAAAGTCATTCATAGACTCAGAAAAAGGTTCCCACCCTCTTAGAAAAGACCCTGCCGTGTATACACATCTCTGAATCATCTTCAAACTGCTAGGTTTCGTCCCCCTATCTCCCAAATTGGGGGGACTGGAGATCTTCAAAATCCCCCAGAATTGGGGGATTTAGGGGGCTGAAAGGCTTCAAACTTGAGCCGACCATACTTGTGTAGACACCGTAGTAGAAAAGACCTGAGGGATCTGCACATTAATAATCGATCACAAGGCGGTTGAAGGCTGAGCGCAGTCGTTTTGCAGAGCGCCAGGAAACGCGTCGCGTCTCCATCGGAGAAAGCCCGCTCAGGGGATAGGTTATTTTCCGGCGAGTCCCTAAGGGAGAAGACTCAAAGAAAAAAACTGAAGGAGCCTGGGCGCTGGCATCTTGCCTTTTGCGTTCTGCGCAGCGACACTAATCTGAATTGGGATAAGCCCTGATCACCCCTTATTAGCCAACCTATGCGGCAATACTATTGGCTCTCTAACCCGGCATCTGAGGCTGATTTAGAAAAACTACGCTTACAACATCAACTGATTTTAAATGCGATCGGTGAGGGGGTGTACGGAGTTGACTGCGCTGGCAGAGCAACCTTCGTCAATCCAGCAGCGGCAGCAATGATTGGCTGGTCAATTGAAGAACTGGTGGGGCAGTCAATGCATGCGGTTTTACATCACTCTTATCTGGATGGATCTCATTATCCTGCGAGTGAATGTCCAATCTATGCTGCTTTTCAAGATGGGGTAGTGCATCAGGTTAACCACGAGGTGTTTTGGCGCAGAGATGGTACGAGCTTTCCGGTGGAATATGTCAGCACCCCGATGCATGATGAACAGGGGCAATTAATTGGCGCAGTGGTGGCTTTTCGCGATATTACCCAGCGAAAATGGGCTGAAGCCATTTTGCAGCAAACAAATGAGGAATTAGAGCGCAAGGTGCGAGAACGCACGGCAGAGCTACAACAGTTAAACCAGCAACTGCAGGAATTGAATGAGTTAAAGTCGCGCCTAGTCGCCATGGTCTGCCATGAGTTTCGCAATCCGCTCAATAATGTATTGCTGTCGGCTTCCTATCTTGATCGCTATGAAAGTCAATTATCGGAAACGCAAAAAGGCAAACATCTGGCCGATATTCAAGCTAATGTTGAGCGCATGACCCGGATTATTGATGACATTCTGGTCATTGAAAAGATGGCAACTCACCCAGTGGAAGCCCCGCTGATGCAGCTCAATGTGGTGGATTTTTGTCAAGATTTGATTGCTGAAATGCGGCCTCTGTTGGGCGATCGCTCGATCGCCCTGAGAAGTGAGAAAATACCCACCTCAGTGACCATTGATGAGCGCTTACTGCGTCCGATTTTGACCAATATTCTGGCGAATGCCATTCACTATTCCCCCAACCAAAGTGCCATTCACATGACCGTGGCGGCCCAGCCAGAGTGGTTGATCTTCACCATCAAAGATACTGGCATTGGTATTTCCCCCGAAGATTTACCTCGGCTGTTTGACCCGTTTCATCGTGGCAAGAATGTGAGCAATATCCCCGGTACAGGTCTGGGGCTAAGTATTGTCAAAAAATTTGTCGATTTACAACAGGGCAAAGTTGAGGTGCAAAGCCAAGTAGGGAAAGGTACCATTTTTACCGTATGGCTACCTATTATTCGCTCTCCACAAACGGGTACCTAAATCGAGGGGGTCAGCCCAGTCTGCACGGCGCTAACCTGGTCAACAGCGCTAAAGCACCTGGCTAAGTGTTCTCCTCTAACGGTCTACTCAGGTCTGCACGCTACACTAGGAAGGCATCACCTTTCAGTGAAAGAAATGGACAAGCTCAAGCTTGGTAAACTCCTGGCCCAACTGCTTCCTAGTTCGATTGAAGATACCAGCGAAAAAGTCACCGAATTTAAGCTCATGCTCGGAGCCGCGATCGGAGTCCTATTGATTGCAGGTGCTTTCTTAACCTGGTGGGGCTTTTTTGATCTGGTTGTGGAAGAGTTTGACCACGTTGAAGTCAGCAATGCCACCCTACTGGCTGCTGCCGGTATTCTCATCATCTGGCTGACTCTGACCCGCGTTGGTTCCCGTCGGCAGGAACGCAAAAAATTCTCCCTGTTTCATCGCGATGATGATTAGTGTTCCCCTTTCTTGACCACTCCCTTGATTGCACTCATTCAGTGTAATTTCACACCATTGCTGCCAATCAAACTGCCCAATCAAACAATGTCAACTTAGGATAGATTATTAATCCGGCAAGCAATGTTTGAGAAACCATGAGTCGAATATCAACATGGAAGCGATTGGGACTGTTCTCTCTCCTAGGGCTGGTACTGACCTGGCTAGTGAGTTGCGGTTCTCCTTTGAATACGGCCAAGCAGGGAGCCGATGGCAGGCAGGTAATTGAATTCTGGACGATGCAGCTTTCGCCCCAGTTTGATGACTACTTTAAGCAACTAATTGTCGCATTTGAGCAGGATAATCCCAACGTTAAGGTGAATTGGGTCGATGTGCCTTGGGCTGAGATGGAGCGTAAGGTGCTGACTACCCTCTCGGCAGCGGGTGCTGATGGGCCAGACGTGATTAATCTCAACCCGGGTTTTGCCTCCCAATTAGCTGAGCGTGGTGCCTGGATGGATTTAGATACTCAAATTCTGCCAGAGGTGCGCAATCTCTATTTACCCAATATTTGGAAAGCCAGTAGTTTGGAGGGTAAAACCTTTGGAATTCCCTGGTATTTGACCACACGGGTGGCCATTTATAACACCGACATTCTCAAGCAGGCGGGTATTGATCAGCCTCCTGCCACCTACGCCGAATTAGCCAAGGTTGCGAAGCAGGTGAAGGAGAAAACCGGGAAGTATGCTTTCTTTACAACGGTTGTGCCAGGAGACTCTGGAGAACTGCTGGAATCTTTTGTGCAGATGGGGGTGCCCCTGGTGGATGGCGATGGTAAAGCAGCCTTTAACACCACTAAAGGCAAGGATATCTTTCAGTACTGGGTGGATTTGTATCAGCAAGGTTTGATGCCAAAGGAAGTGCTAACAGAAGGCCATCGCCACGCGATCGACCTTTACCAGAGGGGTGATACAGCGCTGCTAGCTTCAGGGGCCGAATTTCTCCGCACGATTGAAACTAATGCCCCCAGTGTGGCGAAAGCCTCGGCCTCAGCGCCGCAGATTACCGGTGAAACCGGCAAGAAGAATGTCGCTGTGATGAATTTAGTGATTCCCAAGGACACAGATGTACCAGAAGCAGCGCTGAAGTTTGCCCAATTTGTCACCAATGACGAGAATCAGCTTGCCTTTGCTAAGGCGGCGAATGTCTTACCTTCGACCCTGAAGGCATTAGAGGACAGCTACTTCACCACGGCTCCGGCAGATGCAACGCCGGTGGATCAAGCGCGCATTATTAGTGCCCAGCAGATGAAAGATGCGGAGGTGCTGGTGCCTGCAATGAAAAACGTGAAGCAGTTGCAAAAGATAATCTACGACAATCTGCAAGCCGCCATGTTAAAACAAAAGTCAGTGGATCAGGCGATCGCCGACGCGGCTCAGCAATGGAATCAACAATCCTAGTCTTATCCCGGCATCGGAGGATGGTGTGAGCCAATCTGCTCTGCGAAACCACGACTCATAAACCTGTCTGTTCCCTAGATAAAACGATTCCCTGGGTAAAAGATTATCCCGCAGATACCTACAAGATTCTGTGGAGAGTATACAGAGCATTTTACGCGACTTTTTCAGCAGCCAGCGGGAACCCTTACCTTAGAGTATGTTTTAAGGAGAGCATGCTTTAAAGGTCTATCCCCCTATCGCCCTGGCGACTAACGTCGCGGCTATACAGACAAAACCTACCGATGCAGGTGATAGAAATCCCTCATTGGCTTGAGTCCGCGGCGGCGGACTGTGTTTGCGTCGTTGCGGTTTTAACCGCTGAACCCTTTTCAAACGCCCTCTTAGCCCTACTCATCACGTTCCAAACGTACTTCCACCTCTCGTTCGACATACTCCCATTCTTTGCTGGCCCGCATTCGTACTAGTAACTCGTCAAACGCCTGGGTATGCTCTGGGGCAAATTCAAACCAGGTGAGAAAGTCAAAGGGTTCTCCCAAATCCCGACAATGGTGCAACTGCCGTGCAACCTCTGGAAGATATTCCAGCCCAACCGCCGTATGGTGGGACTGCTCTTCAAAAATGGCGCGTCGTTCATCCTGAGCCAGTTCCCACCAGCGGGCTGTTTTTTTAATGGGAATCAGTACCGCAGAAACGGCCTCTGAGCGATTGAGGCCGGGTTGCACAGCCCGGAGTGTGGTCACTTCATCCCGCTTGGCGTAGCGAAGATTACTGACAAAACTTTGCAGTACCCAGGAGCTATCCAACGGTAATTCGGCAACCGCATCATTGATGATGTTCACCCGTTCCACCTGTTCTAACTCTTCTCCAATTACCCTGCGGACTTCCGTGACACGCCAAGGGCCATGCTTGCCCCCAACAAATGAATAGCGATTGTTCATGACCTCTCTAATCTTGAGAACGCTTGCCCGTTATTCCTGGTTGGTCAACTAAGGTTGCAATTGTCAGCTAGGCTAAAATACAACTATGAGTTTTGGCTAAAAAATTCTGTCAAATTGAATGAATTTCGGCTGAAAATCTGCTGTTGCCCCCCCCGATTTCCTGTTATGCCGGAATGTCCACGTTGCCACTATACTCTCAACGCTCAGGCGGTAGTATGCCCTGCCTGTGGGATGCAACTGAAAGCCTATGGGCATCCTGGAATTCCCCTCTATCGTGCTCAGGGAGAAACGAGCCTCTGTGCGACCTGTGTCTACGATGCGGATGATAGCTGCACCTTTCCTAAAAGGCCCCACGCCAAGGAATGCACCCTCTATTGCGATCGCACCCAACCAGTAGCCCCCAAAGCTACCTACAGTCGTGTTTTTTTGCTGCGGGCCTGGTTTCGCCGCTATGCTGGCTGGTTTCTATTAGCTGGAGTGATTGGTGTTAGCATTCTCTGGGCGATATCCTGAATTGCTTTAGCCACTGAAGTCGTAGCTAGCCTGCTAGGTGATCGGTAAGGACTGTAGCGCAAAGTAATGGGTTGGTATCCAAAATAAAGTTACCTTCGATAAAGTTACCTTCAGCTCTCATTCCGCCCTTTGAAGTGTCACAGGGAAAATTTAGCTGGATAATTTCGTCAAGCCTTGCAACAAAGGGGCAGCCATTCTCATTGTGGATTTCAACTAGTGTTGGGTGGAATTTCTCGCGCCAGTCCTTGCAGCATGAAAGTGAGCAGGTGATCCCCACTGTCGAGGTACAGGTAACGGGTTAAGGCCCGCAAATCGTCAAAGAAGGGTTTGCGGGCAGGCAAGTGGTCTCGTTGAAAGTGCAGAATGTCGGACCGAGCAGGATTTTCCTGATAGAGCACGGTAGCATTGATGCCAGAATTCCATGGTCAATTCACCATGGAGCGCCCTTAGAGGGGTAAAATGAGGCGTTGAGAATTTTTCCAACAGGATACTTCATGATTTCCAGCAACGATTTTCGACCCGGCGTAAGCATCGAACTAGACGGTGGCGTGTGGAAAGTAGTTGAATTTCTACATGTAAAACCCGGCAAGGGGTCTGCGTTTGTGCGAACTAAGCTCAAAAATGTACAAACCGGGAATATGATTGAGCGTACTTTTCGGGCTGGTGAGACGGTTCCTCAGGCCAATTTGGAAAAAAGTGTGATGCAACACACTTATAAGGATGGGGATGATTACGTTTTCATGGATATGGAAACCTACGAGGAAGCTCGTCTATCGGCTGCGCAAATCGGCGATCGCGTCAAGTACCTGAAAGAAGGCATGGAAGCGAATGTCGTGCGTTGGGGTGAACAAGTCATGGAAGTTGAATTACCCAACTCAGTTGTTTTGGAAGTGACTCAAACAGACCCTGGGGTTAAAGGGGATACAGCCACGGGAGGAACCAAGCCAGCCATTGTTGAAACGGGCGCACAGGTGATGGTACCTTTGTTTATTTCGATTGGCGAAAAGATTAAGATCGACACCCGCAATGACACTTATCTTGGTCGAGAATCATGATTGTTTGCGGAGCGAGGTTACTCTAAAGGGCGAGGGCTGTCTGACAATTCGGTTGATCGGTTTAGGGTCGGTTCTGGTTGTCAGTTTTAGAAGCTTTCAATTTTTGTATATTCTCTGACAACTTACCTTTGATAAAACTGTGTCTTTGGATTTAGACGAAATTCGAGAATTACTGGCGGCACTCAATCAAACTGACGTAGCCGAGTTAACTCTTAAAAGTGGTGACTTTGAGCTAACGGTACGTCGGGGGGCAGGGGTCGGTGCGGCTCTGTCACCGTTAGCTGTAGCGCCTGTTACAACTCCAGGACCCCTGCCAGTAACCCCGACCGCGATCGCTTACCCTGCAATGGAGAGTGTCGCCCCCCCAGCATCGGCGAAAGCTGATCGCCGCCTGGTTGAGATTACCTCGCCAATGGTGGGTACTTTTTACCGTTCTCCTGCTCCAGATGAGCCGCCCTTTATAGAAGTGGGCGATCGCATTCAGTCTGGGCAAACGGTCTGCATCATTGAAGCCATGAAGTTAATGAACGAGCTAGAGTCTGAGGTTGCTGGAGAGGTCGTCGAGATTCTGGTGCAAAATGCCCAACCCGTGGAGTACGGCCAGGTGTTAATGCGAATTAACCCTACCGGCGGTTAGGGATTCCCTTGCTCCTGAAAGCCAACCCCTCCTAAAGCGATTTTTAGGAACGATCAAATCTTTTAAGATAGCGCTTGCCCTCTGACGACACCCAGCCAATGGATGCTCAGAGCGTGATTGGCTGAGTGTCAGATTTCTTACAGCGACAGTCCGTCGTCTGTTTGCTCGAATTGCTAGCAACTGTCTTAGCCCTGGTTGTGAGGAGGTCGCTTTAAGGCTGAGCGCCATTCTTCCAGTTGCTCTGCCGCCACTGTGCGACCACCCAGCCCAAAGGCGATCGCCAGCGCTACTGCAATGGATCCGAGTAACAGACCAAAGGCTAAATTCACAATGTTTGCAGCAATCCCCATTTGCTGGAGTGCCATGGCAGTAACCAGGGCAATAATCGCAATCCGGGCCGTTTGCGCCAAAATGCGGGCCTGCGCATTACCAGAGCTAAGAATTAGATTAAACGCTAGATTGGCTAGGTATAACCCAATTCCAAAGACAAATAAACCGACAAGCACACGTCCAAATACGACTAGCAGCTCACTGATAATGGCTGTTAAGGCAGGAATGTTCAGTACATTAGTCGCCGCTACCGTTGCAAATAGCATAATCCCAACCAGCACCACAATACCGCCAATTTCTGAAGGCGATCGCGTTGGCAAAGAGGGCGGAGCGGCTGGGGGCAATGGCTCAGCCTCCACTTCTGGTTGAACGCTAGGCGGGGTTGGCTGCTGCAAGCCCAACCAATGGAAGATGCGATCAAACCCTACACTAGAGAGCACATTCGTGACCAAATCACCCACAAATCGCCCAACCACGTAGGCCGCCACTAAAATCAACACGGCAGTGAAAATTTGCGGCAACGCCGTCAAAATCTGGTTCAACATGGCCACAGCAGGGGCAGAAATCGCCTGTATCTCTAGCGCCTCTAGGGCGGCAACTGCTGTCGGAATTAAGATCAGCACATAGACAATTGTGCCAGCAAGCCAGGAAAGAGATTGGTTGCTGCTAGCCCGACTGAGACCAAACTGACGGCCAATCTGATCGGCACCTGTAGCGGCCAGCAAGTTTGTCACAATATTGCGCACAACACGAGCAATAAGCCAGCCAACGACCCCAATCAAGATCGCCTTGAGAATTCTTGGTAAAGCTGCTAACAGCTCGTTGAGCAAGTTTTGAACAGGTTGTAATGGCCCTTGTAAATCCAAAACCCCTAAAATCAGCGGTAAAAAGAAGAGAAAAACAAACCAGTAAAGCACATTGCCCAGCGTTTCACTCAGAAGCAGGGGAGGAGTTTCAGAGGGACTGGCCGCATCAATCGTACTGGCTTGCGACGAAATCCGTTGATCGAGATTAAACGAACGCGCCAATCGGGAAACGGCGGTTTTAGCGATTGAGGCTAACACCCAGGCGATCGCAGCTAATAAACCTGCGGCCCCTAACCGGGGTAAAAATGCAAAAATCTGGTTCAAAAAATTATTCAGCGGCTGCGAAACGGTTGTTAGTTTCAATACATCTAGAGCTGCTACCGCCGCCAGGATCAAAACGGTCCAAAAAACAAATTTAGAGATCAAACTCTCCGTTTGAATCGACTCACCCGAAGTGCCTGAAACTGCTTGAGCAAGACGATTGTCAATACTGGTACGCTGCAAGACACTTTTGGTCAGCCGGGCCAAAATAACCGCCAAAATCCACCCAGCAATAAAAATTAGGATAGCCCCAATCAAATTCAGTAACGTTGGCCCTAAGCTACTTAACCCCAAAACAGTTAATGTTTGCTCGATTGGAGAAAGCGTAGGATTCGTTTCGCCCGGCAGTGGAGTAGGAGACTGGACTAAAAGGCGACTAATTTCAGCTATGGATAGTTGCATAGCGCTTTGTAAAGGATAGAGCATCATTTTATCTAGGGAAACTTCAGAAACCAAAGCAAAATCTGATTGCATCGTTACATTACCATCCGTTCCCTGATCCCTCTGCGTCCCTTAGAAAGATTTTTGCTAGTGAGAGCGATCGCCCAAAAGGCTGATTTCATCAGGATAATTACTTTTTCTCTAAGACAAAAAAGCAGCCTCCACAGCATCCCCCGATAGACTTGCTTTGCGATGAGAAAGGCAGGATCGCCTGCTCACTTACCCTATGAACGTTTTTCTGAAAGCCAGCCAACTCACGCTCCTGGCCGGTTGGATGGGGCTTGGGTTGAGCGGGTGTGATGCTCTTATAGAGACCGAAGCCCCTACCCAACAGGGACAAAATCGCCCTGTTTCTATCAAAGCGCCTGCGACAGAGCAACCGGTAGCGATTTTTCATGCCTTTCATCAGCGCTTTAGCGATGGTAAACAGTATGTCTGCGCCGTTGCCCAACAGGGATATAGCCATATCTAGATTTCTCCAGCTCAAAAGTCAAACCCCAGTAAAGACGGGTGGGCACGCTACCAGCCCGTAGACTATCGGGTGATTAAGGGCCACTATCAATAGCCCAACCTTGCTGATGCTAGAACGGGGTGCCGAGGGTTTCTTTGTCGTCAACAAAAGCAGTCAAACGTTTAGCCCCCCCGTTTTGGATCTCACCCTGACCCAATTAGAAGGCTGCTACCGCGAACTACGCAATCACTTTACTGTGGCGATTGAGCACCGTCCCGATGGCAAGAAATATGTGACCCGTTGGGGCCGGTAAAACCAGGGCGGCATGGAGGTACAGGCCAGAGCCGCCTTCTACTTTATTCGCGATCCCTGGCAGCAATGTCGCTAATCGAAAGATGTTGTTTCAAGGATTTGCCTGCAATAATAGGCGGGTGTGGTGGAGCGGAGGTCAGATGGATGGTAGATTGGGGCCGGAGTATTTATTTAGCGGCGATTCGGCAGGAGCGAGCCTGGATAGAGATTAATCCCCAGGCGATCGCCCACAACGTTCGGCAGGTAAAGCGCTTGCTCTCCCCCCAGACCGAGCTGATGGCCATTGTAAAAGCCGATGCCTATGGTCACGGCGCACCGCTAGTAGCACGCGCTGCTTTACAGGCGGGGGCCAGTTGGTTAGGGGTGGCCACAATTCCCGAAGGGGTCGAATTACGCGAAGCAGGCATCACAGCGCCCATCTTAATTCTGGGGGCGCTCAACACACCAGAACAGGTGCAGGCAATTGTCCATTGGCGTTTGCAACCCACCCTTTGCTCAGCCCGGCAAGCCCTAATTTTCTCGGAAGTCCTCACTGACCTAGAGCGGACAACTCCTTTACCCGTTCACCTCAAGCTGGATACTGGCATGACTCGATTGGGAACCTGCTGGCAGGAGGCCGTTCCCTTCGCCCAACTGGTCACTCGCTTACCTAACCTGCAAATTGCCAGTATCTATTCTCATCTAGCGACAGCAGATGATCCAGACCCGACCATCATGAAGCTACAGCATCAGCGCTTTGAGCAGGCGATTGCCCAAATCCAGCGAGCAGGCATCCAACCTCCAAAGCTGCATCTGGCCAACTCTGCTGCAACCTTAACCAATTCAGCCCTGCACTACGATCTGGTACGCATTGGCCTAGCGCTCTATGGGCTATATCCGGCAGAGCATCTACGATCCGTCATTGATCTGCAACCAGCCCTGGCCGTTAAAGCTCGCGTTACCCAAATCAAAACAGTTCCAGCAGGAACTGGTGTCAGCTATGGGCATCGCTTTATTGCCTCTGCCCCAATGCAAATTGCCGTTGTTGGGATTGGTTATGCCGATGGTGTTCCTCGACAGCTTTCTAACCAAATTCATACCCTCATCCGCGGGCAACGAGTACCTCAAGTTGGCATGATTACGATGGATCAGTTAATGCTGGATGTAACTGCCCTACCCGATCTCTGCGAAGGAGAAGTAGTGACCATCCTCGGCGAAGAAGGGGATGAGTCCTTGAGCGTTGAGGACTGGGCCACCCAGATTGGCACGATCTCTTGGGAAATTCTGTGTGGTTTTAAGCATCGGCTTCCCAGAATCACCTTAAACCCTAACTCTGCAGTTACCCACCAGACACCAACTCAAGCAAAAGGAGATCTGTATTTTTAACCCCACCGCTGGTCTATTAAGATACCCTATAAGCTATCAGGGGTAATGAACTGTTGACATGAAAGACATATGTATCGGTAAATGAGCCAATCCCATCCTAGGGAGCGTAGTTTACCACGGGTCTTCTCATGTGCTTCCACCTGTGTCCTCTTGCGGCCCTTGCGCAGAGGCGCAGCCGGGTCAATTCCCTGCTTCTTTCACCAGTGGGAGAAGTCAGCGGATAGGAACCATGCAAAGGGTTAAAATCTTCATCCAGGGATAGCTTAGTCGCTTGATTCGGTGGAGAAGGGAGCGATTGCGATCTAGATTTCAGTTCTGTTCCTAAGCAGACTGGTATTTAGCAATATCTTTGAACTTTGCTGCGATTCGACAAACTGTTTTGCCCCAAGCCGGGGTTAGACCTCCTTTAATCAGAGTTGAGCAGAATGATTCAGGAACAGAGGTCGATTCATGTGTCTCTTCTATAGAGAGGAGTTGGACTAGAGAGAAGCCTTGCGAGAAACCGTAGCTTCCAGAAGCGGGGTCTCATCTCTTCGGTCACCTGACGCATTTATCTAGGGGCAGGGCCGATACAGTTTTTTCATTTCGTGATGCAAATCACTTAGATTCTTCAAATATCTCACCAATTTAGTCACCAACGAATCACTCAGGCATAGGGGCAGAACCGAGATGATACTGATAACCCAACTAAGCATCACATCTGACCAGGGTAACTACTGGAATGGTATGTTCATACTTTTGGGAAGAGCTGGATGCGGAAAAATAACTTGATTTTCCATCGTTGTGAGATAGTCTGTTGAAAATTGATACTGGGAAGTCATATCAGTCTCATTCAGCAATAGACCATTTTTCAATAACGGATCATGTTCAAGCATCTTTAGATATTGTTTGCATTGCGATTTTAGTCGGTTATAAGTTCCCTCTAGTCCTGGATGCCCTATGATGATCAGGGATAGTCTCCACAGTTCCCAGTCAAGCGATGCCTCTGCCCAACGTACCCGGCGTGGGCGAAGTATTCAGCAGGCACAGGAGACGATCTACACTTTTCTGTTGGGTATTGTCAAAAAGTGGCCACCAGAAGAAGTCTTAATTGAGTTTAAACGCCTGTTTCTTTATCATGTGGACTCGACTAATTCTCAGGCGACGCAGGCGGTCTATGAAATTGTTTTCGCAAACGATGAGCAAGAATTTCGTTACACCTTAAAGCGCTGCTGCTACATTCTAGTGAACAACTGGGATGCAACCCGGCACTACAAGCCAATCCAGGAGTTGGTGCAGGTTTTTCAAGACCCATTGGTGAATCGGCATACCCACTCCCAAACGCTAAAGCGACTGCGTCAGTGGGTGCATCGGTTTTCCCTTAGTTCTGATTATGAAGAGCTGAAGTTATTTGCCGCTAAGTATGAGGAGCAAACTCAAGGCCCCTGGACTTCGCGCTATACATCCTATCTGCTGGTGCCACAATATATTGATCTGCAAAACCCGATTGAGCAGCGGGAAGCCGCTAGGGCTTTGTCAAAGCAGTTAAAGGATCGATTTAAGTTTGACCTGGCGATGTACATTGCGCGATCGCAGTTGAGCGTGGCCCCCAGCCGCACCCCAAAAAATCCAACTGCTCTGGGCGACGAAGCCCTTCGATTGATTAAAGCGATCGTGGCACGGCGTGGCCCCTTTAGCTATGCTAATCTAGCAAATATTTTTATTAACCAAACCAGTAACGCCTCTTATCAAGAATTCAAGGAAAGCCTTAAAAAGTATTTAGTGTTTTCAGTTGAAAATCGGGAATTTGCTGAAACGCTCCAAACTAAGCTGTCAGAGCGGCTCGAAAGCCTTTACCCAGGGCATAACCGCGACCCAATCAGCCATGCGTTGCTTCTGCGCACCTGTAACCGCATCATTGAATATCTCACCACCGAAGACCAGCAAAACCCTTCTCAACTGTTTATTCTGCTGCTCTCCCACGGCAATCCCCTTACTCTGGTCATTGTGCTACTTAAAATTATTCTGATCTGTAAGCACGCCCGTACCCATCTGGAAGCCTGTATTGCCACACTGATCCGCTATTACCAGGATTATCCTGAAACGGAATGTACCTGGGTGGTTAACTTTATGGAAGTGTTCAATGTTACCTTCGCGATTCATGCCGAGAATGTGCAGTACAACTTGGTACGGGTGGAGACACCAGCGCCCCCAATACTGACTGCTGTTGACCTGGATGATTATCGGGTTTTTTCTCAACTTAAGCTAGAGGCTGCCGAAGTTGCCCCGACCCAGGAGGGACTGGAACCCGGTTTGGAAGAACCTGCAACCCTGGAGTCAGAGAGGGCCAGCAAAAATTTTATAACTCGTAACAAGGGCTACTCACAGGGTTGAGGGATGCCGCTTAAGCTATGGCAGGTTCTGTCTAGTCGGTTTGGCTGTGTCAAGAGAGGCTAACGGTAGCGATGCTTGGTTGAGTTCGAGCCACTCTGGGGGGTAGGGCGTCGAGCGTTAAGCTGCACTGAATATCAGCGGGAGCAGCTATATCGAACACCCGGAGACAGGTTCGCTGAGATTTTTCAGACTGGATGTTTCCCACAGGAGCCACCCCACTGTTTGTCTGATGGTTCCTTCTGATCGCTGTAGATTAGACAAAACCAAAGGGTTGGTTTCCTAAAACACGGCGGTTCGCTGGTTCAGGAGATGGTTGAAGTTTGTGGATTCTCTCATTCCTAAGCAAAGGCAAAAAGTCATGGTTACAGCAGCAAGTGAGCGGCACCGGGTTGTCATTGTTGGGGGTGGTTTTGGCGGCTTATATGCAGCAAAATCCCTGGGGCGCGCCCCCGTCGATGTCACTTTGATTGACAAGCGCAATTTTCATCTGTTTCAGCCCTTACTTTATCAGGTGGCAACAGGGGCCGTTTCTCCGGCGGATATTTCTTCGCCCTTGCGGGCTATTCTGGCGCGTCACAAAAATACCCAGGTGCTGATGGATGAGGTAATTGATGTTGATCCTGAGCAACAACAGGTTATCACCAAACACGGAACGATTCCCTATGACACTCTGATTGTGGCGACGGGGGTGAGTCATCATTACTTTGGTAATGACCACTGGAAAGCGACTGCGCCCGGTCTCAAGACTGTCGAAGATGCTTTAGATATGCGTCGCAGAATTTTTTATGCGTTTGAGTCTGCTGAAAAGGAAACTGACCCTGAGCAGCGACGGGCCTGGCTGACGTTTGTCATTGTCGGGGCTGGCCCTACGGGGGTCGAGTTAGCGGGAGCGATCGCCGAGTTAGCCTATGCCACGTTAAAGGAAGACTTTCGTTCAATTGATACGAGCGAAACCCGTATCCTGCTTTTGGAAGGCATGGATCGGGTCTTACCGCCCTACCCACCGGAGTTATCGGCAGAAGCAGAAGCCTCTCTCCGCAAGTTGGGGGTTGAAATCCAGACCAAAACACGAGTGACCAACATTGCAGATAACGTAGTGACCACCCAGCATGGTGACACGATTCGTCAGGTTCCAGCACGCACGATTCTCTGGGCAGCAGGGGTAAAGGCTTCTAAGATGGGCAAGGTGTTAGCTGAGCGGGCAGGAGCTGAGTTAGACCGGGTTGGGCGCGTAGTGGTTGGTCCTGACTTAAGTCTCTCAACACAGCCCAACATCTTTGTGGTTGGGGATTTGGCCAACTTTGCTCACCAAGGGGATAAGCCCTTGCCGGGGGTTGCCCCGGTCGCCATGCAGCAGGGCGAATATGTGGCCAGGTTGATTCAGGCCCGGCTAAAGGGACAAACTTTACCTGGTTTTACCTATAGCCATATTGGTAGCCTGGCGGTGATTGGTCAGAATAAGGCAGTGGCTGACTTGGGCTTTACTAAAATGAGTGGCCCCTTGGCCTGGTTAATCTGGGTGTTTGCTCATATCTTTTATCTGATTGAGTTTGACAACAAGTTGATTGTTATGGTGCAGTGGGCCTGGAGCTACTTCACCCGCAACCGAGGCGCGCGGCTGATTACGGGAGAGGCCAATTTGCCAGCGTTTGAGGCAAGCCTAAATGGCGATCGCCAGGAGCTTGAGCCACCTGCTGTTAAGGTATAAGAAATTTTCCGAAATTTTCCGCAATGGCAGTGCGCCCAGTTGTATGTGTCTTTCAGCAGGAACGGGTGCTCATAGGGTGACCCTAAAGCGGTTACGCTGCTTATCTAGAGCACTATACAAATTATGTTGAGACGTTTGTGTGAAAGAAGAGACATGGTGATTTCATTGCTGACGAAATTCTGCACCTGCGGCCTGTCCTAAACTTAGCTTGTATCCTATGTTTAGGAATGTTTTTCTTTATAAGTAGTGTTTTCCTGTAACAAGCCCCTAGCCAGCATCTCCTTGGTTAAGGGAAGGCGAATGAGTCCGCGATTGAACTGGGAACCCTGGTTGACTGACAAATCTTTTCTCCTAGGCAGTTAAAACCGCCGCGAAACGACCAAAATCTGCCTTCGCTGGCTACGGAAAACCTTGATACATCAAGCCTGCAGAAACGGGCTTTGGCTATCTAGGTGCAACTTCAGCCGCCTGCTTAAAGGGCAGAGGGTCAGGGGTTTTAGTTATTTTGCTAGCCAATCAGACGAGAAACCTCATGTTTAGCGAGTGTTCTATTGAGTGGTAATTTTAGGGTAGTGCTCTGGCAAGTAAGATCTTTCATTATTAAAAAACTGCCATCAAAGAATTGTTAACCTGCCCTCATTCTTTAAACCTTGATTGTTACGAGTCTTTTGATTCCGAGGCTTTCCTGAGTTAAAGCGATCCGTAAACGTGCTTGCTTTTGCTTAAGGCATAAGCTGGCTAAGCAAAGTTCAAGCCAAAAAACTGAGCCGAGTTGTCCCCCTTCTCCTTTGATTGCCTTAGTTTCGAGTGACGCTTTCGTGAATCTACCTTGAGGAAGCCTCCATGTTTCTTGAGACAGTTTTTCAGAATCCGGTTCTCTTTTTCCGAATCATTCTGGTACTGATTGTTTCTATCACTTTGCATGAACTGGCCCATGGATGGGCGGCAATAGGGCAGGGGGATGATACACCTCAGAAAGAAGGCCATATCACACTCAACCCGGTGGTACACCTAGGGGTGCCTTCCCTTATCTTCTTGTGTATAGCGGGGATTGCCTGGGGGCAGATGCCTGTGGATCCCAGGAATTTTCGCCACCCGAAATGGAGTAATGTAATTGTCTCGGCAGCAGGGCCATTAATGAATCTGGCGATCGCCCTTTTTTGTGTAGTTTTATTAAGGTTGTCCGATGAAACCTTCCTTCGGCAAGTTCTCAGCAGTCAGTTTCTCTATATTGCCGCTCTCTATAACCTTGTGCTCATGCTTTTCAACTTTTTGCCGATTCCACCTTTGGATGGGTTCCATGTCGCAAGCGAGTTTTTCCCCAGTCTCAAGCCGTTGCAGGGAAGCCCCTGGGGCTATGCTATTTTAATGATTTTGTTTATTAGCCCAGTGTTTGGGCGCAGTTTGTGGATCGCTTCGGATTGGGTTCTGCGATCGCTCTTGGGCATCTGACCTTAAACACACTGTTTGCAGCCCCATCCTCTGCACCCAGATTTATGCCAGCGTACTGATTTACCAGTGTTCTACAGGGTGTTTGATGCGTGATTTTCCCCCCTCCCAGGCCGCCGTATCCGTTGATTGGGTTTATCAGCACCTAGAGCAGCCCCATCTGGTGTTGGTCGATTGCCGCTTTGACTTGATGCACCCCGAACTAGGGCGGCAACAGTACACTGCTGGGCATCTTCCCGGAGCCTACTACCTGGATCTCAATCAAGACTTATCTGGCCCTGTCCAACTCCATGGAGGCCGCCATCCCCTACCCGATGAAAACACCTTTACAGCGACGCTTTGTGCTTTGGGGATTGATTCGATGACAAGTGTTGTTGTGGCTTACGATGATAGCCGATTGGGATTTGCCGCCCGATGCTGGTGGTTGTTGCGCTATTTGGGGTGCGATCGCGTCGCTGTCATGGATGGAGGCTTTGCTGCCTGGCAGGCCGCTGGATATCCAATCACAACAACCCTGCCCGAAAAGAAAAATGGCCAGTTTGTTCCCTCTATCCACACTGAGTGGGTGATCGATCGAGCAGGGGTCAAAGCCCGTCAAAATCAACCCGGTGTGATCTTGATTGATTCGCGGGAGCCTGAACGCTATCGAGGTGAGCGAGAACCGATTGACCCAATTGCCGGGCATATTCCCGGAGCGATCAATTACCCCTGGCAAGAGGTCACCGACAGCAGCGGGCATCTGCGCCCTTTAGCCGAGCAAAAACAACGTTGGTCACGGGTGCAAACAGCAAAAGAAATTATTGTCTACTGCGGTTCTGGGGTAACTGCCTGTGTTAATTTGCTCTCTCTAGAGTTGGCTGGAATTCCCAATGGACGGCTCTATGCTGGGAGTTGGAGCGATTGGTGCTCTTACTGAACGAGTATGGATGCCTCTGAGCACAGGAATGAAAGGCAGTGAGCGATAAGCTGCTGTGTTTTGCTGGGATGGGGAGCGGTGAACAGGCTGGGAAAACGGCACCGTGGTTTTAACTGCGATCGTGTTCAGATACATTGGGTGCCGCAGGATGATGAAACCAAACAGCTTGAGTATTGGGTTCATGGCCCATCTATGGCTGAGTGGCCGTAAATAGCGCTGCAAATGTAGGCCCAATCGGGTATGACAAAATCTCACGGCTTCTGCGGCTTTACTTCGCCATGCCATTGCGCCTGGGTGTTTTTCCGTGCGCTGGGGAAGGGGTCGTTGTTGAAGCGATATTCAGATAGTCAGATTCAGGTGATTAGACGCCTGTCTCCCTGAAGGTTTATAGGCTGCAACCCAGTCTTGTCCGCAGCCACTCACTCTCCTGCACAAAGCAATTGTGCCGAGCTTGAGCAAAGCTTCAGCTTGGATGATGAAAACAATTGATAAGATTTCTAAAATGGAAGTGTTCTGCATTGGCGATCGCCATGACCCTGATTTCTTCTCCGGTAACATCTATCCAAACCTGGCGCTGGCAAGGTTTCCCAATCACTTATCAAACTCAGGGTAACCAGGGGCCTGCGATTGTTCTGGTACACGGGTTTGGTGCTTCCCTGGGGCATTGGCGTAAAAACCTGCCCGCACTGGCTCAGGTTGGGCGAGTCTATGCGCTGGATTTGATTGGGTTTGGTGGCTCGGCTAAGCCCAAGCCAGGTACCGACATTGCTTACACCTTTGAAACCTGGGGGCAGCAGTTGATTGACTTTTGCCAGGAAGTCATTGGTGAACCGGCCTTTTTGATTGGTAACTCAATTGGCTGCATTGCAGCAATGCAGGCGGCTGTGATGGCTCCCGATCAGGTGCGGGGAGTGGCATTGCTGAATTGCTCCCTGCGATTGTTGCATAATCGCCGTCGAGCCAGCCAGCCCTTCTACAAGCGTCTAGGCGCACCTGTTTTGCAGCGTGTCTTGCAAACGCGCTGGATCGGGTCTACCTTTTTTCGTCAGATTGCCCAACCCAAAACTGTTCGCAAGATCTTACAACAGGCTTATAGCAACCCTGAAGCTGTCACCGATGAGCTAGTTGATTTGTTGCTGAAGCCAGCCAGCGACCCTGGGGCTGTTGATGTCTTTCTGGCATTTACCGCCTATTCCCAGGGACCACTGCCTGAAGACTTGCTGGCGATTCTACCCTGTCCTGCCCTGATGCTATGGGGAGCAGCTGACCCGTGGGAACCGGTTGCCTTGGGGCGTAAGCTGGCTGATTACCCAAGGGTGGAGCAGTTTATTGAATTACCGAATGTGGGCCATTGTCCTCAGGATGAAGCCCCAGAACAGGTGAATCCCATTTTGCAGGAATGGATCAGCCGTAAGGCACAGATGGCCAGTGATCATTTTCAATGTTGAGTGCGGCGGATCCATAAACGCTTTAACAGAGAATGCCCATCTTAAGGCTTGCCATTACAGCAGGATTGGGTAGAGACCGGTTTTACCTTGGAGCAAGCATCTGGGGATAAAACTGAGAAAAATCTTAAGACTGGGAGAAAAACCACCCTAGTGAAGTGACAAATACAGTAAGTTAAGGGCAGCGTCTGCTACGTTTGAAGTAAATTGCTAGAAGTGTGATCGGGAGTTTGTTGTGGCTGATTTCTTACCGCCCTTAAATGATCACAACTTGCCCTACCCTGACACGATGCATCCGATCGTGGTGCATTTTGTCATTGCCATGGTGTTATTCGCCTTTGTCTGCGATCTAATTGGTTATTTCACTCGCAATACCCGCCTCTATGAAGTGAGTTGGTGGAATCTGTTTTTCGCCACCATCTCAATCTTTATTGCAGTGATCTTTGGGCAAGTTGAGGCTGGCCTCGCAGAACCCTATGCAGCCGCTGAGCCAGTGTTAAATTTGCATACCCTGATTGGCTGGTCTCTGGCTGGCATTATTGCAGCGATTACAGGGTGGCGTTACATTCTGCGATCGCGCGACCCCAAGCAGTTACCGGTTTCCTTTATTGGGGTGGGGGTACTGCTGACTTTACTGGTCTTCTTCCAAACTTACCTGGGGGATAAGTTGGTTTGGGTCTACGGCTTGCATACGGTGCCTGTGGTCGAAGCAATTAAGGATGGAGTGCTGTAAATGAGTCCGGACTTGGTTGAACAGTTGGGGAACCAAATTGGGGCGAATGGCCTGCCCTACACCATTCCAATTCACCCGAATTTGGTGCATATTACCTTGGGCCTGTTTATTGTGAGCATTGCCTTTGACATTGTTGGGGTGCTTTTTCCCTTAGAAAAACCCGTCTTTAAGTTGCTGGCGATTCCAGCAACCCGCTCTAACTTTTTTGATGTGGGCTGGTACAACATGGTAGGGGCTACGATTGTGACTTTCTTCACCGTAGCGGCTGGTTTCTATGAGATGTTGCTAGCCCAACCTCCAGCAGATGTCAAAAGTGCCTGGGGTCTCTCGGCAATGGAGACCATGCTTTGGCATGGGGTAGGTGGTGTGCTTTTACTGGCTATGATGGTAGGCATGACCATCTGGAGAGGTTTTCAGCGCTTTCTCTGGCGTCGCGATCGGGCGCAACAGGTGCAATGGAGCTATGTCGGTGTGGGGCTGCTCATCTTTGCCCTCTTGTTTGCCCATGGCACCCTGGGTGCTCATCTAGCAGGCGAGTTTGGTGTGCACAACACCGCTGATCGGTTACTGCGTATGGGCCAAGATCCAAATGTGGTGTTGAGGTAGGTAGCGCCTGCCCTAAGCGTGGGATTCCGAAGCTGGTATCGGCAGAAAATCTTTGCTTGGGATGGCTGAATAACTTTTGACACGGTCTTTTTGCATTTTCAGTGTGTATTGTTTGGTTCTGAATTCCTATCCTTGGATTGTTCTTGGTTTATGAAACTCCGCACGATTTTTACGCTGGTTGTCGTTGCGATCGCCCTAGGGCTGGTGAGCTTTTGGGTGGGGCAACAGTCCTATGGTTGGTTGCCGCCCCAGGCCTCGGCAGAATCGGAACTGGTGGATAATTTATTTAGCTTCCTGGTAACTCTGGGTAGCTTCATTTTCCTGGGCGTAGCGGTTGCGGTTCTCTACACGGTTCTGGTGCATCGGGTTGGGCGTTATGACATGAGCGATGGCCCACCGATTGAAGGAAATGTCACCCTGGAAGTCGTTTGGACGGTAATTCCTGTTCTGTTAGTTGTGTGGATTGCTGCCTACAGTTACCAGACCTACGAGCGCATGGCAGTGCACGGGCCAATGGAGCTAGTACACCTGCATAACCCTATGGGAATGGAACCCGCCTATGCGGCCACCCTGGAGGATGGGGAAGTCGTGGAACCCATTGAAGTGCACTCACGCCAGTGGGCCTGGGAGTTTCGCTACCCTGAGCAGAACGTTACCAGTGCCGAACTGCACCTGCCTGTAGATCAGCGGGTACGGCTAGCCTTGCAATCAGAGGATGTTATCCATGGCTTCTACATCCCGGCCTTTCGGTTGAAGCAGGATATTATCCCTGGCAAAACGATTGATTTTGAGTTCACGCCGATTCGGGAGGGCACCTATCGTCTGCGGGATTCTCAGTACAGTGGCACTTACTTTGCCGCGATGCAGACGGATGTGGTTGTCCAATCTCCAGCGGAGTACCAGCAATGGCTGGCCCAGGCAGCAAGCCAGCCGCCGCAAACATCGGCTAATCGGGCCGATTACGAGTATAAACGTGCCGCTAAGAAGCGGATTAATGCGGGTTGGAAGTCGGTGCCTCCGGCCCCAGCCCCGGTTGTTAACTATCCCGCACAGGACGGACGAGCATGACCAATATTCCCATAGAGGCGATCGCGGCTAAAACGCCCCAACCTTTACCCGGTGCCCCCGACAACTGGAAACGGTTCTTTAGCTTTAGCACCGATCATAAGGTGATTGGGATTCAGTATCTGGTAACTTCTTTCATCTTTTTCTTGATTGGTGGCTTTTTCGCCATGATTATTCGTGGCGAATTGATTACACCGGAATCGGACTTGGTGGATCGCACCATTTACAATGCCATGTTCACCATGCATGGCACGGTGATGTTGTTCCTATGGATGTTTCCCTCGCTGGTAGGGCTGGCCAATTATCTGGTGCCTCTAATGATTGGGGCACGAGATATGGCCTTTCCCCGCTTGAATGCCGCTGCCTTCTGGATGGTTCCAGTCGTTGGCATTCTGCTAATGGCTAGCTTTTTTGTTCCGGGCGGCCCTTCTCAGTCCGGTTGGTGGGCCTACCCACCTGTAAGCCTGCAGAACCCGACCGGTAACTTGGTCAATGGGCAATTTCTCTGGTTGCTGGCGGTTGCTGTCTCTGGTGTGTCTTCGATCATGGGAGCGGTGAATTTCGTCACGACGATTGTGATGATGCGGGCACCGGGCATGACCTACTTTCGAATGCCTGCTTATGTGTGGACTGTTTTGAGTGCTCAGATCATTCAGCTCTATGGCTTGCCGGCCTTAACCGCTGGAGCCGTTATGCTGTTGATGGATTTAACCTTTGGCACCAGCTTTTTTGACCCAGCTAAGGGGGGGAGTCCAGTTCTATTTCAGCACTTCTTCTGGTTCTATTCCCATCCGGCAGTGTATGTAATTATTCTGCCGATTTTTGGGGTCTTTTCAGAAATCTTTCCGGTGTTTGCCCGCAAGCCACTCTTTGGTTACAAGGTGGTGGCTATCTCTTCGATTGTGATTACGATATTGAGCGGTACTGTTTGGGTACACCATATGTTCGCTAGTGGCACTCCCGGCTGGATGCGGATGATCTTTATGTTTTCTACCATGGCGATCGCTGTGCCCACTGGGGTCAAGGTGTTTGCCTGGGTTGCCACCCTGTGGGGGGGCAAGTTACGCCTCACCACGCCTATGCTGTTTGCTTTGGGTGCACTGCTGATGTTTGTCTTCTCGGGCATTACCGGCATTATGCTCGCCTCGGTACCCATTGATATCCATGTGAACAATACCTATTTTGTGGTTGGGCACTTTCACTATGTGATTTTTGGGGCGGCCACTATGGGCATGTACGCGGCCATCTATCACTGGTTCCCCAAAATGACGGGGCGCATGTACAACGAGGGGCTAGGCCAACTCCATTTCTGGCTGACCCTGATTGGTGCAAACCTCAACTTCTTCCCGATGCATCCCCTGGGTCTGATGGGGATGCCCCGCCGAGTTGCCTCCTATGATCCTGAGTTTGCTTTTTGGAATGTATTGGCAAGCATTGGGGCGTTCCTACTAGGGATGTCTACCCTGCCCTTCATTCTGAACATTGTGGGATCTTGGGTGCAGGGCAAAAAGGCTCCGGATAATCCCTGGCGGGCGATCGGGTTGGAGTGGCTGGTTTCCTCACCGCCACCCGTCGAGAATTTTGAGGAAATTCCTGTGGTGGTCGCGGAACCCTATGGTTATGGCAAGGATGAGCCACTGGTTGAGAATGGCAAGGTCATTGCTGCCGCAGAAGTTTAGGACTGTCGGAATTTATCTCGATTTTTTCTGTTTCCTTTAGTTTCCTTAAGCCTATGACTTCTCTCGATACGCCAATCACTGAAGTAGCCGTTGCCCATGTCGCTGAACATACTCATGATGAAGCGGCCAATAGCAAGCTAGGTTTTATTATCTTCTTGTTATCAGAAAGTGTCATTTTTTTGAGCTTTTTTGGTGGCTATATTCTGTACAAAACGACAACTCCTGACTGGTTGCCTGAAGGGGTGACTGGTTTGGCCGTTAAGGAACCCCTGATTAACACCATCGTGTTAGTCTCTAGTAGCTTTGTCATCTACTTTGCGGAGCGGTTTTTACATAAGGAAAACCTCTGGGGGTTTCGAGCCTTTTGGCTGCTGACGATGGCCATGGGCAGCTACTTTTTGCTGGGGCAGGCTAAGGAATGGTCAGAGTTGCCCTTTGGTTTTACCTCTGGAGTTTTTGGTGGCACCTTTTATCTGCTCACGGGGTTTCATGGGTTGCATGTGTTGACAGGCATTTTGTTGCAGACGATTATGCTGCTGCGATCGTTTATTCCTGGCAACTATGAGAAGGGGATTTTTGGTGTCGAAGCGACATCTCTCTTTTGGCATTTTGTCGATGTGATTTGGATTATTTTGTTTCTCTTGATTTACGTCTGGCAGTAGTTGGGGTGGGTTGAGTCAGGAGTTGGGTTTCACTCATTTCTTGGTGCGATCGCTCCGACATCATTCACCCAGTCGTTCTATAGGTCGCTCAATTGGTTTGTGTCGCATGTTTGAGGATTGATTGGCAACCCTAAAGTGAGCAAAATCTATGGATAGTACCGAGGCGCCGGTTGTGATTGTCGGTGCAGGCTTTGTAGGGCTGTTTACCGCCCTGCATCTCGATCGTCAGAAGAATATTGCGCCGACGATTCCGGTTATGTTGATTGATCGGAAGGATCATTTTTGTTTTAAGCCCCTCCTGTATGAATATCTGACGGGCGAAATGGAAAGTGATCAACTGATTCCCTCCTATCGTGAATTGCTTCACGGCACGGATATCCAATTCATTCAGGACACAGTAGAGTCGATTGATTTGGAGCAGCGCCAAGTGCGTTTGGTAGAACAGGGTATTCAGCCCTATAGCAAACTGGTACTTGCTTTGGGATGCATCCCTGCTTTTTTTGCCCCAGGGGCTAAGGAAAACAGTTTTACCTTTCAATCTAAGGCTGATGCTGATGCTCTGAAACAACATCTCATGAATCGGATGCAGCAGGCTGTAGGCATTGCTGATGCCGAAGAACGGCGTCGCCTGTTGACCGTTGCGATCGTGGGTGGTGGGCCGGCTGGGGTTGAGTTGGCTTTGACCCTGGGGGATGTGTTGCCCCAATGGCAACAGACCGTGCAGGGAGATCCCAAGGATTTGCGAATTGTGCTTATGAATCGGGGCGATATTTTGCAGGGGGATGTCAATAGCCTGCTGCGGGACACGGCCAAAAAGGCGATGGAAGAGCGAGCCGTGCCCATTGAGCTGCGGCTGGAAGCATCAGTCACTGCTGTACAGCCAGGAGTGGTTGAGTATACTCGCCAGGATCAGCCAGAGCAGCTAGAGGCAGGCACCATCGTCTGGACCTGTGGCACCCAGATTCATCCCCTTGTGCAGCAATTACCGATTCCGTCAGAACGACGTACCCGGCGCGGGCAACTGTTGACGACGGCTACCCTGCAGTTACTCGATTATCCCGATGTTTTTGCTGCGGGAGATTGTGCCGATTTTGTCCCGACGGAACCAGCGGCAACCCCTCTGCCCCCCACGGCGCAAGTGGCCTATCAAGAGGGTTCGGCGATCGCCCATGCGATCAAAGCCCTTGGCCAAGGACGCGAACCTGCCCCCGCTCAGGTCACCCTGCGAGGTACCCTGATGAAACTGGGTTACGGCATTGGGGTGGCCAACCTGTTTAACCGCTATGAAATTTCGGGTCGCTTGGGTCACTTGATTCGCCAGTTGACCTATCTGGAACTGCTACCCATACCTGGACGCAACCTGAAAGAAACCGGAGACTGGCTGAAGGAAACCATTTTTCTCCGCCATGCGGCTGAGCACCATGACCTAGCCTACACCGCTGGTTATGAACCGGAGGAGTTAGCTACCCTGGCAACGGCAGTGATGACCAGCGGTACGGCTGTTTCCCTGGCAGAGTTGGGTGTGATCTCTACCCTGTTGGAGACTGCAGCCTTAGGCAAAGAACTGGCAGGGGCACCGAGTAAGTATCCCAATAATCGGGTAATTCAAGCCCTGTTTGGACACCAGTCAAAGCGAGAGAAAGCCAGTCAGCGACTGAAGGAAATCACTATCACTCCAGAAAATGCCTTGGATGTGGCGGTTGACTTTATTCAGCGGGCGATCGCTATTTTGCAACAGCGGGCTACCTCCCATGAAATCCAGGAGTATAAGGAGTTTGTGTATTCCTGTTGTAATGCAATTGCCAGAGCCGCAGGAAGTGGCTTGCTTGGCACTGGGAAAAAAGTTTCTTCACAAGAAGAAGCGGCTTTAAGCAAACTCAAAGCAGCCCTCAGCCTGTAAAAAGAAAAGGGTAGGCAAAGATTTTTGCCTGCTCATTGCCCCCAACGCTTACCAGAGGAGAACCCCAATGATTATTGATGATCAACATTACGATGTCATTATTGTGGGAACCGGTGCCGGTGGGGGCACTCTGCTACATAAGCTCGTGCCGACTGGGAAAAAAATCCTGGTATTGGAACGGGGCGACTTCATGCCCCTAGAAGATCAGAATCGCAGTAATGTCGATATTTTCAAAAAGGAGCGGTATCACGCGCCTGAGCAATGGTACGACAGCAATGGGGAACCCTTCTCCCCCCAGACAAACTATGCAGTCGGTGGCAATACTAAGGTGTATGGGGCGGCCTTACTCCGCCTGCGAGAACGGGACTTTGAAGCAGTCAATCATCAGGAGGGTGTTTCGCCAGAGTGGTGTGTGAAGTATGCCGAATTTGAACCCTACTACACCGAAGCTGAGCAGCTTTATATGGTGCATGGAGAAGTCGGCAAAGATCCCACAGAACCAGTCCACAGCCGCGACTATCCCTATCCGGCAGTGAACCATGAGCCAATGGTACAGGAAGTAGTCGATGCGATCGCCCAGCAGGGGCTACACCCGACCACCATTCCCCTGACACTGACCCGGCAAGAGGATGACCCCACTGGCGATTCTGAGGTGTTTGGCATTCAACCCGCTCTTCAGGCTACCAACGTTACCCTGAAAACAAAGGCCCGAGTCGTCTGCCTGCACACTAACCCCTCTGGGCGAATTGTAAAGGCCGTTGAAGCTTGCATTGGCAATGAGTCGTACCTATTTTCAGGTGATCTTGTAGTGCTGGCCTGTGGTGCAATTAATTCGGCTGCTTTGCTACTGCGATCGGCGAATGAAAAACATCCCCATGGCTTAGCTAACAGTTCCGAGCAAGTGGGGCGTAACCTGATGAAACTGCAAATGAGTGCCGTGGTGCAACTCAGTGGCCCCAACTCGGGTAAGTTTCTCCGTAGCGTTTACGTCAATGATTTCTATTGGGGGGATAGGGATTTTTCTTATCCTATGGGACATATCCAAAACACGGGTGGTCTGCTGCAAGATATTATCTTTGCAGAGTCACCTCCGGTACTATCGGTATTTTCTAAATTTATGCCCGGTTTTGGGATTCAACAACTGGCGACGCGATCCCTGGGCTGGTGGGCCATGACAGAGGTGCTCCCTGATCCCAACAATCGCGTTCGGGTTGAGGGAGAAAAGCTTTATCTGGATTACAACCCTAATAATGCCGAAGCCCACGACCGCCTGGTTTACCGCTGGATCGAAGTACTTAAGGCGATCGAAAAAGCCTCTCCTTCCTCGATTTTTCAGCGGAGTGGCATGCACCCCCGGGGCGAGTCACCCCTGCAGGTGGTTGCCAACCAGTGCGGCACCTGTCGCTTTGGCACAGATCCGGCTACCTCCGTACTTGACCCTAACTGCCGCACCCACGATCTTGATAACCTTTATGTGGTAGATAGCAGTTTCTTTCCTTCTAGCGGTAGTGTAGGCCCTGCTCTGACGGTTATTGCTAACGCCCTGCGGGTGGGCGATCATTTGGTCAAGCAGTTAGGCGCAAGCTGAAGCCAATTTCTACTTCAATCGCTGTGTATTGAGCCAAGTTCACCTCACTTCATCTTTCCTATGAACCACCCCCCTGCGACTTCTTCTTTGCTTAGCCACTTTGAAGAGTGGCTAACTCAACAAATTTTGACCTTGAGTGTGGATGCCCTCAGTCAAAAGGTATTAACCTGCACCGCCTGCCCTCAGGTGTTGGGCGACTACATTATCGAGTACCAGGGAGAGTCGCTACGCTTACCGGCAGGCAAGGCTTATGCTTTTCTCCGTTATGTATTGGAAAGTGCTGCATAGGTAGAAGTCTTTCTTCTGCTTTGATCGAGCCATAACCGTTGGTGGTCTGGCATCTCACACCTCTGGACACGTGCTCTGACTCTTTCCTTTGGTGAGCAGCGCAGGCAAGCATTTCTTCTTTCTAATCACGGGCTAAAATCATTGGCGTTGATGATGACCTCGAAGTGTTGCAGGCGATCGCCCGTGATTTGCGTCGTCAGTCTGGCGATCGCTACCGCTTCCTCCGCGCCGATTCAGGGCAAACCGCTCTGGCCGTTTTACAACAACTCCACCTTCGCAACGAATCGGTGGCTCTGTTTCTGGTCGATCAACGCATGCCCTAGATGACCGGAGTAGAGCAAATCGAGCAGGCTAGTACCTCTTTCCCGGCGGCTAAACGTGTATCAAGATTGGACAAATTTGATCGATAATGCCATTGATGCGATGCAGGGCAAGGGCACCTTACAAATCTACACTTGTCAGGATGCTCAGTACCTCCGCACGCAGATCATCGACAGTGGAGCAGGTATCGCCCCAGAGATTGAATCTCGGATTTTTGAGCCATTTTTCACGACGAAAGCAGTTGGCAAGGGTTCAGGGTTGGGCCTGGACGCAGTCAGGCGCATTGTCGAAAATCGCCACCCAGGGATTGTCACCGTCGCCTCTCGCCCGGGGCGCGCTTGCTTTACGGTTTGCTTGCCTCTCCCAGAGGGGCAACGTCCCTGTGCGAGTTAGGGCGGCTCTAGCGGCATTTTTTGCCTTTTTTACAGTGTGTTCTGGATAACCCGTTGACCCATCCCTTCGGGCGTAGCTCCACCCCAAGGAGATACCAAAACGAGGGATTCCCCGGAATTGGTAAATTGGGTGATGGCTAGCAGAATGGCTCTTGCTTTGTCGATAATGGGGAAGCTAAGCCGATTCTGGGTGAAGAATTTACGATCGTGAATGACATGGCCCTCACCCAGGATGGGTTCCAGGAATTCGCGATCGCAGGTCGCAATCGGTGTAATAAGGGAAAAGTGAATTATGGAAGTGATTCCTGCAATTGATTTATTAGAAGGTCACTGTGTGCGACTCTACCAAGGTGATTATGGGCAGGCCCAAACCTTTGACGAAAATCCGGTGGCGGTTGCTCGCCAATGGGCCGCAGAAGGAGCGACTCGCCTGCATGTCGTCGATCTGGATGGGGCAAAAACAGGCCAGCCCGTTAACCTGGCGACCATTGAGGCGATCGCCCGATCAGTCGATATACCAGTGCAAGTGGGGGGCGGCCTCCGCGCTCGCGAGCGGGTTGCGCAACTGCTAGCCACTGGGGTGCAGCGCGTGATTTTAGGCACCGTTGCCGTGGAGCAACCCAGCCTGGTGCAACAGCTTTGTCAAGAGTTTCCCCAGCAGATTGTGGTTGGGATCGATGCTCGCCAGGGAAAAGTCGCCACCCGGGGCTGGCTGGAGACCTCCGAAGTTGAAGCAACTGCCCTCGCCCAGCAAATGGCAGAATATGGTGCAGCGGCTATTATTTACACCGATATTCAGCGGGATGGTACCCTCTCAGGCCCCAACCTGGAGGCCCTGCGAGCGCTAACGACCCACATCGACATTCCGGTGATTGCTTCCGGGGGAGTCAGCTCCGTCACCGATCTCCTCAGCCTGCTGGCCCTGGAACCGCTGGGTGTGGTCGGTGCGATCGTCGGACGAGCACTCTATACCGGCGATATCTCCCTCAAAGAAGCACTAAGAGCCGTGGGACAGGGCCGCTGGCAAGATATCCCCCCTGACTTTGGCTCTTCGGCTCTAGCCTAGTGGTTTGTCAAATTAGATGTGACGGATATTAGATGTGACGGATAACTGAGTATTGGAACATTGACTAGGGCTAAATTGCGAGGGCCTGCGACCGGTCAAACTTTTCATGACAGAACGCGAGTGCTCAGTCGAAGCAGGAATGGACGGTCACTCAAGCCTTAAGGTCAATTTGGGTTGTTTTTTGAGGGTTTGCACCCTATCAAAACTGGCTTAACCGAATACGAGTCAATGCAGCGAAAATGTCCTAAACCTACAGAATTCGAACGCTCCAGCCGTTGTCGATATTCCATTGCAGTCTACCCGGTCTAACTGCGGTTATCTATTGCATGGGAACAGGGCGGTGCTCCGCCAGGGTACGAATCAATGGTAAGCGCTGATAAATGTAGTCTCTCAAGACATTGGTTTCATCAGAATTCAGCGATCGCTCATCCCGAAACTGGCGCAGAAGCCATTGCACCAGACTACCATCATCTAATTCAAGCAGAATGTTGGCTTGCGTTGCTTCAATCAGAGACCACAGTTGGCGTAGCATTCGAGGATTCATTGAACCTCCCAAACAAAATCTAAAAAGGGCAGAAACAATTCGAAAAAGAAGATAGAAACTAGTTCGACGATCCTTTTCCTGAACCACCATAGCGGATATACCCATTGCTTGATACAGATCACACAAGATGCAATAAGAGTTACAAAACGTTTATGAAGCAGTATTGTCGAGCAATCAAAAAAGTAAAATCCGCCTCATCATTAACCTCTTCTTAAGGTGGCGCTCCCCTGTGTCTTAAGCGACAGAGAAAAATCTTCACACCAACCTTGAGTTATAAAAACGGAGCTAACGTATCCGCCCCAATGTAGAGCTGATTGTTTGTGATTTATGATACTGATCGCCTTACGATATTGCAGCCCAATTTTATTCAGAAATCCAGGACGAGTCAGGGACTCCTGCGGGAGCAAAATCCCTCGGATGCACGGTTTATCCATGATTAGGATGGCTGTATACTGCAACTGCTTGGGAGTCCCCCTGACTTATTTTTCTCAAAGCTTAGAGAAGCTAATCTATGTATAGAGTGAAGCTCCATAGCAATCCCAACTTGATTTTTGCAACGAGAAGACCTTGTGTATAACGGCTTCAGACTTAATTCTTTGCAGTAATTATGTCGGATCGCTATAGTTGCTTCAATCCATTTCAAAAGCTCTTATCCTCAAGCAGTTTGAAGTAATCGTGATGAAATATCCCTTTCAGGAAAATTGGATTAATCAACTCGAAAATTCCCGGTTAATCCGATATTTACTGTTGTTTGCTCTGGGTTGGGCGATCGCGCAATTTCTTGGCTACTTTCAAACAGTCTTCACTATTTTCATTCTGGCTGCTATTTTTGCATTTTTACTCAATTATCCAACGATGTGGCTGAGTCAGTTTGTTGCTCCTCGCTTGGCTGCAACGATTATATTTCTGCTGGCATTAACCCTATTTTTAGGGGCACTGGGTACCATTGGAGTCGCCATGCTTTCCCAGGCACAGCAGCTTGCTCAAAATGCTCCTGATTTGTTCAATTCCTTTAATCAAGTATTAGAAGATTTAGAACAATTTCTAGGTCAATGGAATGTTCAACTTAATATGGCTGATTTAGGTGATCAGTTGCGCAGTCAAACCCTATCGGGCATTGGGATTGGTTTAACTACTTTCCAGAAACTTTTAACAAATTTGTTAGACGTCATTGTCATCGCTGTCATCACTTACTTCATGCTGTTAGACGGGAAAAGGCTCTGGCATTTTTTCCTGAATCGGTTTTCCCCAGAAATTAGAGAAGATCTGGAGATCGCCATCCAACAAAATTTTCTAGGTTTCTTTTGGGGGCGGTTACTGCTCTCTATTTTTTTTGGAGCTTCTGCTTTTATTGTTTTTCTGGTACTTAAAATTCCCTATGCTCTGATCCTGGCCGCGATCGCCGGTGTCTTTGATCTGATTCCTGGTATTGGGGCGACTTTAGGTATTAGTTTGGTCAGCATTATTGTGTTGCCCCAAAGTGTTTGGCTGAGCCTCAAGGTGCTGGTTGGCTGCATTGTGCTGCAACAAATCGAAGAGAATTTACTAATGCCCTATGTAATGCGAGGATCCATTAATATCAACCCTGTGATTATGTTTCTGGCATTGCTGATTGGGGCAAAGGTCGCCGGGTTGTTTGGTGTTTTTCTTGCGATTCCCCTAATGGGAACAATCATCAGTTTGTTTAATATTGAAGAAATGAAAGCGGCTGACAGTCCTGGCGATGCCGAACCCGTTAACCCCCAAGATTAAGGCATCAGCTTAGCGACGGGGTCGGGTCTGACTCTGGGGTTGCGATCGGTTGAATTGGTGGCCGCATCACTAAATAAGCCGCCGCCCCCACCAGGGGAATGAATGCCAGCAACCAAAGTCGGCGATCGCCCTGGATACCGCGCCTTGCCAGATCATCCCCGACCAGCAGCGGAAACAGGGCGCAGAGACAACAAAAATCCAAACTCATCACATGGATAAAGCGCCGGGTCTGCCACTGCTGCCAAAAATCAGCCCAATCGCCCTGGCTAATGCCATAGCTAAGCAATGCAATGACCCCTAGCAAAATCAGTAAACCCAGCCAGCGCGAGTCAAACAAGCGAATGACCCAATTCTTCGGCCCTGTAAAAATTGGGTTTGCCTGACGCAAAGCCAGGTAAGGAAGCAACCCAAAGGCCCCGATAAAGAAGGACAGAAAAATAAAGGGAAACGCCCGCACCCTTTGCCCTCGCCCATCAGCATAAAGCACACAACTGTAAATCAACGGCAGCACACCCATCAGGTTAAATAAGGCCGCAATCAAGGGATTAATGCCCGCCAGTTGCCCTGTCGATAGTCGTTGAATCAGGTCGAAGGTATCAGGGTAATCAGGCGGAGCCAGCAGAAAACTATAGACGATCAAACCTAGCCAAAGGAGCCAAAACAAAAATTTTGGGGGCATTTGTGGCATTTGTAAATTCATAACAAACCGCTCAAGAATCGATGGACTCAACTGCTGTACTAATGCTTTCGCAAATTCAAGATATCCTTCACCGAAGCATCAGTCCATCTCGGTGGCAATCAGCCAACTGTTTAGACCGCTTACAGTACAGAAGCACTAGTCATTTTCACTTTGTATTCTGTGTAGCGGTACTTGTTTCATCATCATTCCCTTACCATCCGCCGATCACGGGCGGGCCGATCCAGGGTGGGTCGATGGGGAGGGGTGCGGCCTCGCTCACTGCCTGATACCCTGCAACGTATCCCCGCCTGTAAGCATTTGCCAGGTTAGGAGCATTCCGAATGTCCGCGTCTTCCCCCCTTGGAGAAGGATCATAGGTTTGGGCATAGAAGGCATCGTACTGCCCCCGGCGATAACCCCGATCATAGGCATCCTGAGTCGAGATCTCAGGGCGCTCGCCGCCCTCTAGAGTAATCCGTCGATAGGTAAATTGGGTTACATTCCCTGTCCGAATGTTGACAGTGCAGTCGTAGCGGTAGTCTACCAAACCACTGATGTTTTCAAGCCGCAGGGTGGCTCTGCCCTGCACACGCTCTTCGGCATTCGAAACAAAGGAGGGCGTTCCTGTGTTTGCTGTTACTTCGGCCCAACTTCCAGTTTCCTGGGCGACACGCTGCCTCAAGGTTCTAACACAGCGATCGGCACTGCCCCCATTACGTGATCGGTCTGGTTCAGAGGAATCCACCCGTTGATAGTTAAATTGGGTAACGACCCCTGTGCGAATCGCAACAGCACAGTCGTAGCGGTAGTTTGCCAACCGATTGGTACTGGCAAACCGAATCGTAGCAGCCCCCCGCAAACTCTCAATCTCATTGGAAGTCGTGTAAGGAGTTGTTACATTGCTGGTCACCTCCGTCAGACCGCCGTCTTCTTGGGAAAGCCGCTCTTGTAGAGTTTTGGCACAGATATCAGGCGTCGCTAAAGTCCCAGAGGGACTAATGGCCGCCGATTGAGCGATGCTTCTCAGCTTATTGTCAGAGTTCTGACCTGGCGAGGCTTGGAGCTGTGGAGAAAGGTTACAGGCAGAGAACCCAAGCATTGCCACAGCCAAGCTGGTGATAGCTATCCTTTGAGTGAACTTGGCTCCAGAAACCCCACCCATGCTTCTGCCTCAACTTCATCCTTGCCATCGCCACGGCGTTACTTATGACGAATGAACTCATAGATATTCAGGTAGTCTTCTCCTGGATGGTTCCAGGAATAGTCATACTCCATACCTTGTAACGCTAATTGCCGAAATTCCTTAGGATAGTGATACCACAGCCCGATCGCCCGATCCATCGCGGACTCTAACGCGGGTGGATCGGTCTGATAAAACACGTAACCATTGCGTTTTTCAGGTGGTTTGGTGGTGTCATAGTCGCGGTCAAACACGGTGCTCACTAAACCACCCACCCCCCGCACAATCGGCACTGTGCCATAGCGCAGCCCAATCATTTGGGTGAGGCCACAGGGTTCATAATTGCTCGGCACGACGATCATATCGGCACCGGCATAGATGAGATGGGCCAGCTCTTCATTAAAGCCTAACTCAATATGAACATCCGGGTTGTCATTTAAGAAGTTCTTTTCGTGCCAGAACCAGTCATTAATTCCCGCCTCGGTTGCTGCCCCCAATAAAACGAACTGCGCCTGGCGATGGAGCGCGTAGTAAATCGAGTGATGCACCAGATGCACCCCTTTTTGGTCGTCTAATCGCCCGATATAGGCCACCACCGGTTTCTCATCGTTATGGGCTAGCCACAACCGCTCCCGCAAGGCTCGCTTATTTTTGGCTTTGCCCTCAAAATGATCAATGTCGTAGGGAGAGGAAATATAGCGATCGCGATCAGGGTTCCAAAACTCATAATCAATGCCATTGAGAATGCCCCCGAACTTGTTCTGATGGACATGCAACGTATGGCCTAGCCCGCAGCCTACATCCGTCATTCGGGCTTCCCAAGCGTGGTGAGGCGAAACCGTGTTCAAGAAATTGGCATAAACAATCCCCCCTTTCATAAAGTTAAGGGCGAAGGGGTTGAAGTTATCCTGTAGCCGATCCGGGTGAAAGTAATGATCCGGACGATTGAGTCCCGTTGCATAGAGTACTTCGACCCCGGCAATTCCCTGATGTTTAAAGTTATGAATCGTATAAAGCACCCGCTGATTTGCCATCCCATGCCATTGATAGATCTCATACAGCAGCACAGGCACTAGCCCGGTTTGCCAATCATGGCAGTGAATTACATCTGGGCGCTTGTTGCTGCGCAGCAAAAACTCCATCGCGGCTTTGCTAAAAAAGGCAAACCGCATGTTGTCGTCTTTACACCCGTAAACACAGTGGCGATCAAAAAAACTGTCCTGGGAGTGGGGTTCAATAAAAAAGCAAAGCCGCCCATGCACCCAACCGCAGTAGACTGAGCAGTGAATGGAAGCACCATACCAGGGCACAAACAGGTCTTGATAAGCCATGTGCAAACCCCAGATGTGGTCGTAGCGCATACAGTCATACTTGGGCAAAATCAACTCTACGGTATGCCCTCGCAGTTCTAGCTCGCGGCTGAGCCCATAGACAACATCGCCTAGCCCTCCAGCTTTAATGACTGGCGCACATTCAGAGGCGATTTGTACGATGTACATCCCAACTCCTTAAAAAATTTACAAAAATTTATTTCTTTACGACTTCTCCCAACAGAATAAAGGATTTAGGTAATCGCCTGGCAAAAGTTGATGGAAAGAATCTGGATGAATCGCGATCGCCCAAGCCATCGATTTCCTAAAGGTACTGAATATAAGGGTTTGCTCCCACTTGAAGAAGTCGTCCAGTCATCACCAGGTTGCTTTGATTGGGGCCATTCTGGAGCAAGCATCCGTTCAAGTTTTTATCTAGATAGAATAATGCTTAAGCACTTCCTGAAATCTATTTGCATTTAGCTGACCAATCGGCAGATAGGTTGTGGGTTCCCTAAGACGGAACACCTCCCTAGAAATTGGCGACCTGACCTTGATGCTTTAGTCGTTACAATCGGAAGCAATCTAGAGAAAAACTTAAGAAATCTGGGCTTTTCCCCTAACTGGATTATTGCGATTTCCTCTCCACACTCCAGTCATCACTGATACCCCTGCACCAAATCTTTAGAAGCCATCCTGCGCAAATCAGCATAAAACCGTGAGCACTTCCCAGTACTTATTCTCAATAAGCTACTCTACTTGCAAATATTGAATTCGTTGTGTAACATTCTCATTAAAGTAGAGCTGTTGAGAACGAGCCTATGGTCGCCACCTACACTGCTTCCTCCCTTAAAGCCGAGTTAAATGAAAAAGGATGGCGCTTGACCCCTCAACGCGAGACGATCTTGCAAGTGTTTCAAAAATTGCCAAAGGGGCAGCACTTGAGTGCGGAAGATCTCTACAATGTCTTGCAAGAACAAGGCTCTAGCATCAGTCTTTCAACGATTTATCGCACCCTCAAGCTGATGGCACGCATGGGGATTTTGCGAGAGCTGGAGTTAGCCGAGGGGCACAAGCACTACGAAATTAATCAACCTCATCCATATCACCATCACCACTTAATTTGTGTTCGTTGCAGTAAAACAATCGAGTTCAAGAACGACCAGATTCTCAAAATTGGTGCAAAGGCAGCTCAAAAAGAGGGGTACCACTTACTTGACTGTCAACTCAGCATTCATGCCGTTTGTCCAACCTGTCAGCGGGCGCTAATGCCCATCTAAACTAACAAAACGCTTTCTGCCAGAGCGCTAGCTAGACTCAACCTTTATCCTTGACTGGATTGAACCCGTTTCCCTGATGCTGTGTTGATGGGTGGGCATTACTGTCATTGTTGTGGCACGCCTCTGACATTTGCGCATGCAGGTTGATGAGGGACTGGGCCATTTGCCCCAACTGGGTTTCCAGAGTCTGACGGCGCTGGGTCAAAAGTTGAAGCCGCTGATAGCGCGCGATCGCTAGGCTAACTGCGGCAACTTGTTCAGGGGGGCAGTCTCTAAACCAGAGTTGTCCATCCTCATTTAGCCCACAAAGACGGTACCCCCCTCTAGATCGAGTAGGGCCGGGTTTAATCTGGGATGGGGATACCTTTTCCATCTCCAAGTTCAAACTATTTTCCAGATACGCCATTAACTGATGGGCATCCACATGATGAAAAGTTGAACGCCCTCCACCCTCGAGTAACTCGGACTCAAGCCAGCCATCGATAATTGGCCCTTCTAGATATACCGCCTGAATCTGCTGGGTCACTTGCTGTAATTCCTTCTGCCAGGTAGCAACTCGCTGTTGCAGTTCCTTCAGCAAATTCATCGATAGATTTGGATTGGCAACGTTGCGATGGGTGGTAAAGCGAAACGATTGCACAGTCGGCAGCATGGGGTGAGGCCTCTCGTTGGTGGCACTCAAAGAGGGCTGTGAGGTCGTTAGAACTGGCTGACCCGGCAAGGCAGAAGATGGCCTGCTCAGAGGCGGTTGGCGACTTGGTAAGGCTGGCAGTTGGGGAGCAGCCATCGGAGTGTTTGCGGTTCGGATGAGCGCAGAGGTTTGTTGCAACCAGTTGCAGGGCAATGGAGATGTTACGGTTTGTGGTGCGATCGCAGTGTCTCCCAATGCAGTCTGCTTCATCGCCTGCAAAGCCGCCCGAATACGTCGAAGGTCTTGATTCATTGGTAGTCTACTCAAACATCATCCGCATCAAACGGATAATTTATTCAAACAAAAGATGTGGCATTTGACACAAAAAAGCACAGAAAAAAAGGAACGGAGAACACATTGAGCACGCGCCAGTGTGCTGAGAGACTGATAAAACAACTGAAAACCGCGATATTTCGTGCTTACGGCTGGCAACTAAAGTCGCATCTAGACCATCGAAGTCCGCCACGGCGGACTCAGTATATCCAGGGTTCGTCACCCGCGAAGGTGGGTTTTGGTTGGCCAGCCTCGGTTTTAACCGCCTAGGAGAAAAGATTTGTCAATCAACTAGGCCAGTGTGTTAAGCCATTTGGGTAGAAGGGGGGAATAGGCCGCTTCACCCTTGGCCAGTTTCCCCCGGCACTGCCGATGCCTTGTACAACCAACGTTGTCAGACCAAATAGAACGCATCGGCCCTGCCCATGGGCCATTTCAAATGGCTGTAAGTAACCGGCCTCGATTATTCAGTCAACGAGCGATTGCCGGGCGGTTTGAGGAAGACGCAGATGGCAAGACAACCGATTTAGCGCAGGTGTTGGTTTCGTCCAATCCTTTCCTAGAGAATTCCCTGTATTGGTGTTTCGCTTTAGAAGAAGTGTGTTAGTATCAAATTCTGGGAATTTCGCTTCTTGTACGCAAGTAGCTAAGCAAAAGATAGGGTAACAAGTTCCTTTGTAAAGCGCGGCGGCGGACTCCCTTAAGTCTTTCAAATATGACAAATATGACAATGAGCCAGCAGGTTATTCACCCGATGGTTAAGCTGCAACGCCAGGTTCAAAAACTGGTTGATGCTAAGCTGCTAAAGCCGTCCGATAGTATTTGGAAAATTGCCCTTCTCTATGGAGATGAATGGCAGTTTTGGAAGCAAGAATTGCAAGAATTTGATTTTTCGATGCAGGACCCTGTTAGCGAATTACTTGCAGTTGAGTCCTGGGAAGATGATTAGTCGATTGGGGCAAAAAGTTTCTCATCTTCTACAGTGCCGTCATCTTGGCTGTAATGTCAGCGACCTGTTTGTGTGATCATGTTTGTGTGGTCAAACATAAGCAACGCTGACACCCAACGCTTCCACTCGTGCCATGGCATTGGTGAGCAGCGGGTGGCTTGCTGATTGTCTGGCAAAACGACTGAAACCCCTGATACTTTGTGTCCGTGGCTGGCGACGGAAGTCGCGCCTACACTACTAAAGTCTGCCGTCGCAGAACTCAGTGCCTCTAGGGTTTCGTCACCCGCGAAGGCAGGTTTTGGTTGACCTGTGGTTTTGACTGTCTAAAAGAAAAGATTTGTCAGTTAACCCGGGTGGATTGTAACCAGTAGTTAACCTAGAGTAAGTGAATGCACCCTGTTTTCAAGGGGTGCTATACTCAATGAGGCAAGATGAAAGGGCATGTAGCTCAGGGGATAGAGCACCAGATTCCGGTTCTGGGTGTCGCAGGTTCGATTCCTGCCATGCTCGTTAGTCAGGTTTTCCTTAGTCATAGTGGCTGATTTTAGGCATAGATATTGCTATGTCAGAAAGTTTTGGGTGGCTTAAAGGATGGCAGCTCAATAAAAAAGGGGCGATCGCCCCTAAAAACTGAACTTACATTAAAACAGATGGCGCTTTAGTAAGCTAGACCCATACTGCGGGTTGTTTCTGCGCCCAGATAAACGCGAATACTGAGAAAGTCAGTAGGGCAAGCTGTTTCACACCGCTTACAACCGACACAGTCTTCAGTTCTGGGAGAAGAAGCAATTTGACCTGCCTTACAACCGTCCCAGGGAACCATCTCAAGAACGTCGGTGGGGCAAGCCCGAACGCATTGGGTGCAGCCAATGCAAGTGTCATAGATTTTGACCGTATGCGACATATTATTAAAAGCTCCAAATGATTGCTTGACCTACGCAGCATCGATGAGCTGTCTATTTTAACGGTTTGATCTACCGCTAAAGAGTTGGATCAATGCTTAGTCTACTGCAAGGGCTGAAACCAAATTGGTAGAAGGCTACAAAACTTCAAAGTCCTTAACGAGAGATGACATTTTTGCATCCTGAGCTTATTAGTAAAATGCTAACTAGTGAGCTTGTCGCCCAACGGGGAAGACGTGGCATCGCCCTTGCGGGTGAGTGCACCCTCGCAGAATCGGGGGGTAGACTCATGGGTGAGGTAAAGCGCTTGTAAATAAGGCTGTTTTGCATGGGATTTGCTGAAAAACTGGCAGAAGACTGGCGATCGCGACTAGCACAGGATCTCCCAAACCACAATGGGGCAACTCACACGGCAATCACTCACTGGTTAATTGGTGAAGATCCAGCCCGCTATGATGAACTTTCTTCAGAATCGCAGCAGGTTGCCTGTGATGCTATGGATTATCGCTATCGTATCTTACGGCAACGTTACCTGGGTGTGCCGCCGGAGCGCGCCTATCGACAATTACTCCAGCGGCTGAGTGCTCCCTACCTGATTCGCAATAAAATTCGCACCTGGATTTCCCTCTCCCGCGATCGCCAGCGCACAGTTCTTGATGTGTTGCAAGAAGTGATTCAAGAGCTGTTGCGAAGTGATACCTACATGCAACAGCAAACCGTTTGGATTGCTCAGTGTACGACGGATACCCGACTGCGAAACGCCATGATGATGGCCGCTGTTGAAGAATATTGTCTCCGCCCGATTCGGAATCAACCGTTATTGACCTATCGCTTTGTCAATTATTTACGGCGATCGCAGCGCGGGGGCATGACTCAGGTTCCGGGAGCTGAGTTTATTCGCCTGGTTTCTGAAGAGGTTACCCCCGATGATTCAGAAGGTTCGGTGAGCTTACTCGATAATGAAGCCGTTGCCCAATATCAGCAGGAGCAGGTAGAGATCGAACTGCGAGAGATGCGGCAAGCCGTGCAACAACGATTTGAAGCATACCTGGAGAAGACTCTGGATACAACAACGGTAGAGTGGTTACGGCTCTATTTACAGGGTCGCTCCCAGGAGGCGATCGCCAAAGCCCTTGACCTAGATGTGAAACAGGTTTACCGACTGCGGGAAAAAGTGACTTACCATGCGGTGCGAGTGTTCTCTCACAAGAATCAAGCAGAAGTCGATGCCTGGTTAGGACGTTAACCCTGGGAAACAATGGCTCAGCATTCTGTTTTTAACCTTTGGGAGCAATTTAGCGAGCTTGGCTAATGGCACCCCCGAGTCATGATCTGTAGACCGCTTGAAATCAGAGGAAAGCCCGTGCTTGAATGGGGCAAGTATAGCAAGGGCCGACCGTGTCAGATAGCTTCGCATCACCAGGGCAACCCGTGCTGCTGGGGTTTGACCCAGGGCGGCAGAAGTGTGGCTTGGCGGTGATGGGCGTTGATCGCGCTGTTCGCTATCAGGAAGTCGTTGCTACGGATCGGGTGATGGATCAAATTCAACGGTTGCGTCAGCAGTTTCCAATTTCCCTCCTGGTCATGGGGAATCAAACAACTGCTAAGGAATGGAAGCAAAAACTGGCAGCGCTGCCCAATCCCTTGCGAATTGTATTAGTGGATGAACGCTACAGCACCCTGGAGGCCCGCGATCGCTACTGGCAGTTCTATCCCCCCAAGGGGTTAGCGGTTCTGCTACCGCGATCGCTGCGTTCGATTCCTCGCCCAATTGACGACATTGTGGCAATTCTGCTGATTGAACGCTATCTTGACCAGTTAATCTCGTCCCCTGAAAAAAAAGATTAACTCTCTTTGGGTTTATCTCCTTCCCCTTGGGGCAAAATGTCTGCCCGAGCTTGCCAGTGGGTTCACACCATTGATTTAGCCAATGATTTCGGCAAAGATGATGCAAAAATCAGGGCAGACCACAATTTCAGAATATTTCTTAAAGAGTGTAATATTTGATCGGTTTTTAGCTCTTCGTGGGCTAATGCAAAATGTCCTGCTTAGCCCAGCCTTTGAACCAAATCAACCGTATTTCAGAAAAATCCAATGTTTAAGCAAGCTATCTTTGTGACAACTGGCATTAGTGCCCTATTGACCGCATCCGCAGCCTTTGCTATCGCCCCTGGAACAAAGCACTTGGCCACTTGCGGCAACTTTGCATCCAACAAGTACAAGGTATCTCCTGGGGATATCAAAGCCAGTGTCCATAACCAAAACCGTAATGGTTACTTTATCGATTGGGAAGTGCGACGGTATCGCGCATCGGGTTACTGCTTTGTCACTAATGCCATGCGAGTGACTCAATTTGTTGTTGAACGTGGGCCAAAACCCGAGCAGGTGAATCCAATCGTGGGGCCGAATGAAAAAATCTTCTACGGCTTACCTGGCTATGGAGATGTGGTCGTTAACCGAGGTCAACGCGCTCAGGGGGATCGGCAATATTTTTTAGTGCGCCGCCTTAGCAGTGGCTCTACTTATACTTGGTATGCCCGATGCGCCAACAATAGTGACCAGGTTTACGATCACACCGGAAAATATGTGGGCTTCGATCAAAGAATGTCGGTGATGTTTCCCTATGTTTGCGAGGTCAGTCCTTTGTCGCGCCCACCAGTGAGACCTGAACCGCGTTAAGGAATCTGCGAGCTAATCGAGCTAATCACGGATTAACGGAATATCGAAATTGGGGGGCGTCGTTTTGCAGAGCGCCAAAAAGCGCTGTGTCTTAATGATGTGCCCCAATCAGCGGGTATTTGGCATTTGAGCACCCAGCAGTTCCCTGATTGGTTCAGGGACAGCACGGTAAAATCAAGGATAGACTGATACCAAGTCGCTCGACCAATGTCTAAAATTTGCTAATCCGACGCCAAACCGTTGATGTTTGCCCATGACCACTTTTGTCATTTTTTCCCTGATTGCTGCGATTCCTGGCCTGGATAGTTTGTTTTCAACCCAGGGCCTGATGGTAATGCTGCTAGCGGCCTATGCGGTTGCTATGTGGATGTTTTTGACCAGTGCACCCAAGGTCTATACGGTGATGGTGTCTGACCTGGAGCTAGCGAAACGGCTCTATGAGGGCATGCTGAACCTGGCTCCAGCAGATGTGCCTTTGCACTATTACTACAACTATGAGCAGAGTTTGGGCACTTCTGGCATTGACCCCCTGTACCTTAGCCCTTCTTTAGGAGGCATGACCACCGGGCAACGTAATGCTCCAGAGGGATTGTGGTACCAACTGAAGAAAAATACTCAACTCCACATTGTGGCGGGTGCCAGTTTGGGAGATAAAAATCGTCAGCGCCATGTTTGCTTTGATCGCGAATGTTTAGAACAGGTGTTGCTGCGCATTCAAACGCGTAACCTGAAGTATAAGATTCGTCAGGAGCGACCGCTCAACTTCCTGGTGAAAGATTATGACGGTAATGTCATTGAGATGGCAGAGGTGTCTAGCTGATTGATTGATGAGCAGCATGGGCGATCGCCAGGGGGTAGATGCGATGCTCCTGAACCTGAATCCGTGCCTGGAGCGTTGCAGGTGTGTCATCTGGCAAGACCGGAACCGCTGCCTGCATGATAATTTTTCCACTATCCATTTCTGGAACGACATAGTGAACCGTGCAGCCGGTGATTTTGACTCCAGCTGCGATCGCCTGCTCTACGGCATGGACTCCTTTAAAGCTGGGCAAAAGACTGGGATGAATGTTCAAAATCCGCTGGGGAAAGGCATTAATCAGAACGGGCGTGACCAGCCGCATCCAGCCTGCCATAATGACCCATTCCACTTGATAGCGCTGTAAGGTTTCTACAATTGCCTGATCAAGCGCCTCTCGGCTGGCAAATGTGCGGTGGTTCAACAACTCCGCAGGAATCCCCAACCGCTCGGCCCGCGCTGACGCTTTTGCCCCTGGATTGTTATAAATCAACACCTGAATACGGGCGTTGAGTCTTTGATGAGTAATGGCCTGGGCGATCGCCTCAAAGTTACTGCCACTGCCTGAAGCCATCACCCCCAGAGATAGGGGTGCCCCCTCCCAAGGAGGGGGGAAATGGCTGGGTGAAACAAGACTCACCTCTGTCCCGCTTTGCTCTGCGCCCATTGCTCCTTCCTTGTGGTGGCGATCGCACTTGCTGCAAATCTCAAAATCATAGCGTGGATTATCGCTCTGGTCAGAAAGCTTAGGACAAAACCAAGGACTTAGCCACTAATGCTGGGTAGGCTTTCTGACTTGCGATCGCGATCTTTCTCATGGCGACCGCCATACCAGACCTGAATGGAGTCTGAGACAGCATAATCGACAAAGAGCCCAGAATTGTTTCGTTAGCTCCTACCTATGACAACATTGACTCCTAACCAACGCCAGGCCATCTATCGGAAAGCGGCTGAACGAGCAGGGATTCATCACCCAATTCTGGCGGCCCTGCATCAGACCCACGGTAACCCGAAATTAGATCAGGGCGAGACGGGCTTGGGTATTTCACCTGCTCATCTGATACCGCTGGCACAGGTCAGTACTTTTGTCAATCAGGTAGAGATTGCAGCGAATACGATTCGGTGTTTAACCAATCAACTGACGGTCACCGGGTGGAAGGGCAAAGAACTCTGGGATATAGCTAAAGGACGCTATACTACTAGCTTTTTGCAGGCGATCGCCGATGGTTTTTTAGCACCCGCCAGTGACCCAACGTCCGCTCGTTTAGAAGCTTGCGATGGTGAAGTGCTGACCCAAACCTATCAGCAACTTTGCGATAGTTTAGCAGTCCCAGCAGATCAAAGCTTTTTGCAAGAAGCTTTGCCTCAGTTTGTGCGCCAGGTGCCAAACCACTATTTCTCGCTGCCCTATCAACAAGCCGCGTTACTGGAAGCAGCACGTATTTGGCAAAAGCAGGATACCACAGCAGCGGCGATCGCCCAGTTAGTCCCCGATTCCCCAGCGATTGATCGGTTTGAACTGGATCAGGCACTGCTGCAAGCCCTTTACACCTGGCTCGAAACCAATGCCGACTATCCCCATCATTGGCAGGCGCTACTCGCACTGGTGCAACGATGGCGGCGACTGACCTCACAAGAGGCGGCGATCGCTGACTTACAAGGCGATTCTTCTCCAGCCTTCGATCTCGCCAACCTCGACCCTGCTCTGCTGGCCATGGTGCAGCGGATTCCTCAACACTATCTCCGCAGTAGCGAGCAACGAGCTGCCCTCCTAGAGGGATTTCAGCAATGGCAACAATTTCCGAATCGGGCTGATGCCACAATTGCTTTAGGAGTAAACCCCGCGATTCTCACCAGTCGTTCTCCTAGTTCAGAAGAGCTGGTGGCCGCCGCCGCTCTGATTGATCGGGCACTGCTGGATTTCTATCGGCAGTTACCCCTAGCTTATCGGGGCCAGCCGCAGCAGCGGCAAGCACTGCTTCATCTGGCTGAGCGCTGGTATGGTGTTGCTGACCAGGAGCAAGCCCGATGGGCATTAGCTGCAGACTTAACGCAACTAGCGACCGATCACCATCGGGCAGTAACCATACCCGTTCCTTCCTTGACTTTGCCGACCGATGGCTTTCCCAAATGGACCCCTGACAATTTGCAACTGTTCGCACCCATTGTGCCTCGAGGGGATTGTCTCTGGGTCGATGCCACACGGGGGGGTGTTTTTTTGCCACCCAACCAGGCTACTGTTGACCAAATTGTTGAAATGGCTACAGCGATTCAACTGGTTCGCGATCGCCTGCATCAACCTATCACCATTGTCTGCTGGTACTGCCCCGTGGGTGAAGACCTGGGAGGCGATACGGCCGATCGCTTTGCCCTAGGTGATGCGATCGCCTTCTACAGTCTTGGTTACACAGCTCAACAGCTTTACTGGCTGCTCGATCCCTGGTGGCGCGGGGGCTTGGGCTACTACGCCCAGTTTCCCTATCTCTGTATCGTCGATATTCGACATCCCTATGCCCGCTGGCAACCGCAAGGGAGTTAAGAGGGGGGAGCGTAAAGGGAGATACGCAGCAACCGATAGATTAGAGGTTGTATTATCTGAAGCTTCACCACAAAGACACAAAGAGCACGAAGGAATAGCTCTGCGTCTTGGGCCTTTGTGATGGAACCGTAGGGTTTTTAGTTGATTTGATCCACGCTCTTTAGAAAAGTAGAAAAGTGTGCGGCTCTTTGGCAGGAAGTTTGTGGTGCGCAAACCTGTTTGCTTTAGGACAGGATTGACTGCAACTGGGGATCGATGGGTTGGGTGGTATCAATTCGAGTGACGTAGGGTTGTTCGCTGTTGGTAAATGGCTCCATCACTTGTTTGGGCAATAAATCAGCCGTGGCGTCAGCAATATCCCCAGTTCGTTGGGTCAGCCGCTGCTGCAAAACTTCTAGTGGTGCATCGCAATAGAGGATTTGTAAAGGAATTTGGTGGGCTACGGCTTGGGCGATCGCGGTTTGCCGCTGGTTCTGGCGGTCATACTTGGCATCTAACAGCACGGTATATCCCTCCTGGGCGAGAGTCAGGCCCATTCTTAGCAGGCGATCGTAGGTTTTTTGCGTCATTTCAGGGGTGTAGAGGTCACTACTTCCCCGCTGCTCTAGTGGAATGCCGCCTAAGTGCTTGCGCACGGCATCGGAGCGAATTTGAATTGCCCCCATTTTGCTGGCCAGATAACGAGCGGTAGTACTTTTGCCAGAACCCGATAGTCCGGCCATGAGTAACAAGCGCCCAAAACGAGGACGGGTATAATCCCAAGCAAGACGGTAGTAGCGCGCAGCAGTTTGGGCCGCCTCTTGTTTCGCCGTGGCGGGAATGGTGGGATCATCCAACAAAAAGGAGGTGACTTTGGCCCGCACGTAGGATTGCCGACTCAGGTATAGGGGTAAAACCTGCAATCCTTCCCAGTCGCCGCTCTGTTCTAGGTAGGCGTTGAGAAAGCGATTACTCAAATCGGGGCGATCGCGGGCGTCTAGATCCATCACGATGTAGGCAATGTCGAACATCACATCGACAAACCGAAACGACTCGTTAAACTCAATGCAGTCAAATAACCAGAGTCGCTGATTCCAGTAAGCAATATTGCGTAGATGCACATCGCCATGGCATTCCCGGATGCGGTCAGCCACAACCCGTTGGGTAAAAATCTCTGGCCGCTCGGCAAAGAGTCGATCCGTATAGGCGCGAGTTTGCTCCAGTTGCTCCTGGGTTTGCGGCCCGCCCACGTACTTCTCTGTTTGCTCATAGTTTTCGTCGATCGCCTGGCGAATTTGGGCGACCTCCCCAAAGCTGCGAATGTACTCATTCGTGGTAGCAGTGCGGTGAAAATCAGCCAATACCTTTGCGAGTTCTTCGAGCAGGGTTTCAGTTAACTCACCCCGCTCATAGAGGGCGGTGAGCAAGGCTTCTTGGGGAAACTGGCGCATTTTGACCACGTATTCCACCGGGGTGCCACTGCCACCTAGCTGGAAGCGCTCTCCTACCAGCGTGATCGGCAACACCTCTAGATAGATTTCAGCCGCCCCTCGTTGATTCAGCCGTAGTTCCTCCTGGCAAAAGTGCTGCCGCTTTTCCAGGGTCGAGTAATCAAGGAAGCCGAAATTGAGCGGCTTTTTCACCTTGTAGGCGTACTCCCCCGTCAAAAACACATAGGAAATATGAGTTTGGAGGAGTTGAATCGGTGCCTGTACCGGGTGGGGATAAAACCCAGGCTGCTGCATCTGCTGAATCAGGGGAGGAAGATTGGCGTCGATCATTACAAAAATCTAGCGAAGAGCATCCTTCAGGATACTAGAACGCGGTCGTAGGAAGGTCACAGCTTTGCTAACTTTTCAGGGAGAAACTTCATCTTTGCGTTGTTGACCTACCTTTGATTGCTCCTTATCACCTGCTGTGTCTGCCCTTAAATTGCGATCGATAACCTCTATCGATCAGACACATTGAGGCTGTTGATCCAGCAATCTTTACTAACTTTTTGTTGGCTAAAGGAGATGATTCGGATGTATCCAAACAATACAGTCAAAGACTCCGTTTGGCTCGCAATTGAAGCTGATAGACGACTCAGTTAACCGTTTGGCGTCGCAGAGCGGGAGTAGGATTTTGCCTAGTTGTTGATGGGGTGGGGGACGTTGAACCGCATTTCTGTTCCTTAGGGCTGATAAATTCCTGTTGTCAGGTAATAATTTTTAATCCACCGGCCAAACCGCGTGACAGGAATCGTAATCGGCTCATTCTGCAGTTGAAACTGAGCCAATGCCGCCTCCGTCAGCGGATGCCAGTCATCGGAGAGCAACAGGGCGAGCTTTCCCTGCAATCGTTTGTTATCCGCTGGTGCCCAAAAGTCAAACTGGTCGATCCGCTGAGAAATCGCCAGCACTTGAGGATGGTTGAGTTGATAGGCGATCGCCGAGGCCGAGCGATAATCAGTGGTGAACAGCCCGATGGGGTCTAGACCGCCCAATTCGGTCGCCTTTGATTGCACAACAGTGGCGACATGCTTCCAGCCATAGAGCATGCGCGAGTCGGGGTCGCTGTCCTGGTCAATCAGAGCAGACAGGGGAAAGACAGTGTAATGAATCACGAAAAGGGCTGCAAACAGCAAGCCGTAGAGCGAGGGGAGAAGCGCAGGAAAACTCCCGCGGCCTGTCTCATTTTTTCCGGTTGCGGTTGTCTCCAGGTCAGCCACCAGAGGAAACAGCAATAGATAGGCCGTAATGTTCCAGTAGTAGAGAGCGGCTGAGAGCAGCGAGACAATCGTCAGGATAACTGTAGGAATCAAAAAGCTCCAAAAGGCCAGGGTTGCGTAAGTGGAGGTTTGACGAAACAAAGCTTGAGGGTAGCGCAAGCTTTGCCAGAAGCGCCAACAATGCCAGGGCGACACCATCACCAGCGAAAACAATAAAAAGCCCAGGCAAGAATCCCACCGCAGGGAAAACGACCCCGAATCAACACTGCGGTTGACATAATACGCAAAAGATTGCCAATCATTTTGCTGGTTCCAGATCAGGATAGGGAGCAGCCCACTAGCCGCGATCGCCCCTGCCAGGTAGAGTCGCCCATCTCGGAGCAGAGGGCGTAGCCGGGGTTGACTCACAATCGTCGCCAGAAAGGCCGCCAGCACAAAAACAGCGTTGTATTTGCAGAGCAGCGCCAAAGCAATCGCGCCGCCTGCGCCATATAAGCGTCCACTTTGCCCATGGCCTGTGGCCTGATAATCATCAGCAAAGGTGATAAACCAATACATTGCCAGCAGGCAGAACGTGATTAGCCAGTGGTCATGCCAGGCCAGCGCCAGAAATAAAAAATAAAGGGGAGCCGTCAGTAGCAGCCAGAGCACCCGCCACAGCGCTGATCGAGCCTTAGCGCCAAAGCGATACTGACAAATCTTGAAATAGACAAATAACAATAGACCATTGCTGAGCAGATTCGGCAAGCGCAAAACAAAAGGCGAATGTCCCAGGGTAGAAAAGAGCCCCTGCACCCAGGCATGGAAGGGGGGATGATCATAATAAGACCACTCCAGTCGCTGGCCCCATAGCCAGTAATAGGCTTCATCAGGGTTAGGAAAAGCCACCCACCAAAAAATTAAACGCAAGCATAGGAAAGCGAGCAAAACGACCATTCTTTTAAGGCCCCGGCAGAGAATCACTCAAGAAATGCTACATCTCCGTGCCGATTATTAGCGCTTCAATTACTTTGGAAATACTGTCTTCGACAATAGGCTGCGCGATTTTTCACCAGATTCTCCCTCCCCCGATCTTCTGATCCGACCTGCCCCCACCGACCTGGCATGGGGTCAACCGATAAGCATTTCTTCCATACCTTGGTGTCTTTGTGGTTCCATACCAATGGAGGAGTTTCTCGCACTTGCGCGGCTTCTTTTAATTGCAACCCGTCCAACCCTATTTCAGGAAGACCGACTGTGACTGCTATTGCCCTTGTTATCACCGTTTACAACTGCGAAGCTTATCTGGCGGAGGCGATCGCCAGTGTCTTGGCCCAAACCCAGCGTGCATTTCAATTAGTGATTTGGGATGACGGCTCTACCGATCGCAGTTTAGCCATTGCCCGCCAATTTGAACAGCAGGATGAACGGGTACGGGTAATTGCGGCTCCCCATCAAGGGCGGGTCGCAGCCTTGCAAGGGGCGATCGCCCAAACCGATAGCGCCTATCTGGGCTGGGTTGATAGCGATGATGTTTTGCATCCCGAAGCCCTGGCCCAAACCCTGGCCATACTGGAGGCCCAGCCCGCTGTGGGGATGGTCTACACCGACTACTGGGACATGGATGCCCAGGGGCAGGTGTTGGGCTATGGCAAGCGCTGCCAGGTGCCTTACTCCAAGGAAGGGCTACTGGTCAGCTTTATGACCCATCACTTTCGCCTGATGCGCCGCCATACCTTTAACCAGGCCGGCGGCATTGAAGGTTGTGTGGATTTCGTGGAAGACTATGATCTTTGCCTGCGCCTGTCAGAAATCACCCAAATTCACCATCTGCAACAGCCTCTCTACTTTTATCGTCAGCACGCCCACAATGCTTCCCGCGATCGCTCAAAGCAGCAGTTATCTTCTATTCAAACCGTGGTGCAACGTGCCCTAGAGCGACGCGGCCTGAGCGATCGCTGGCAAGCTCGCATCCAACCCAATGGGCACATCCACCTGGATTACCAAAATCGCTCCGCTGTGCGACTAGCCAGAGGGATGGCTTCTGTTCTATTTACCGCCACTTTTATGGCTGGCCCAATCGCCTTAGCCCAGGCGCAATCGCTCATCCCTGCGGCCAACCGCACAAATACTCAAGTTTTACAAACAGGTGGCCAATACAACATCACTGGGGGAACCTTTTCGAGGGATGGACGCAACCTATTCCACGACTTTCAGCGGTTTGGGTTGATCCAGGGAGAGCAGGCCAATTTTCTAGCGAATCCCCAATTACAAAATATTCTGGGACGAGTTAGCGGGGGGGAGCCATCCTATATTAATGGCTTAATCCAGGTAACGGGGGGTACCCCAAACCTCTATTTGCTGAACCCTGCTGGAATTGTTTTTGGTGCCAGTGCCACCCTCGATGTCCCAGCGGCGTTTACGGCAACAACGGCGACCGGTCTGCGCTTTGGAAATACCTGGTGGCGAGATGGCAATGCAGACTACAGTGCCTTAACAGGGGCGATCGCGGGCTTTGAGTTTGCCAGTGGTGCGTCTGGGGCGATCGCCAACCTGGGTACTTTGGGAGTAAGTTCTGGCCAGAGTCTCAACCTGCTGGCGGGCACAATTGTCAATACGGGCACCCTCTTGGCCCCTGGTGGGCAGATTACACTATTTGCGGTGCCCAGCGGCAACACCATCCGGCTGAGCCAGCCTGGCAGTTTGCTGAGTTTTGAGATTTTACCTGCGACGGCGCCCCCCGCTGGCCCGGCTCCCACCCTGGCCCAACTGTTAACCGGCGGGGGGCTACCAGAAGCCACGGGAGTCATCCTTAACCCCGATGGCAGTGTGCGGCTCCAGGGTACGAGCGCCAATGTGACTCCAGTAGCAGGTACAACCCTGGTGGGGGGGCAGGTGGACGTAGTTGGAGAAGTCGGTGGCACTGTGCAACTGTTAGGGGAGCGGGTGGCCCTGTTAGGAGCCTCGGTACAGGCTTCTGGAAATCAGGGGGGGGGTACTGTGCTGGTGGGGGGCGACTATCGGGGTCTGGATACGGTTCCGAATGCGATTGTTACCTCTGTCGATGCGACCTCTGCGATCGCGGCCAATGCTCTGACCCAAGGGGATGGAGGCCGGGTTATCCTTTGGGCAGATCACACCACCCGTTTTTATGGCGCAATTTCTGCCCAGGGCGGCAGTCTGCTGGGTAATGGCGGCTTTGTCGAAGTATCGGGTAAGCGCGATCTGATTTATCGTGGCCGTACCGATGTTTTTGCTCCCGCCGGGCGATCGGGCACCCTCCTGCTCGATCCTGAAAACATTACCATTGTTGGCAGCGGCTATACCGACCCCGCCGTATTGGCAGAGTTACCCGATATCCTGGCCACTGATTTCCCTGGGCAGTCAATTACCATCCTGGCCGAAGATTTGGGGGTTACTTCTGGGAGCGTGATTTTAGAAGCGACTAACGACATTAACATCCTCACCGATGTTTCATTTTTTAGCAGCGTTAGTGATGTGACCCTGCGCGCCGATGCCGATAGCAATGGCGTTGGCCAAGTGACCATGAGTCCAGGTACTCGACTGACGATTACGACAGGTTTTGGGTATGGCACACCATTTATCAATATTTCAGGAGCCAGCCTAGTCTTAGGCGATATCAACGCCCGTGGAGAATTTATGGCCGATGGGGGACAGGTTACCCTGACTAGCCGCAACGGCAATATTGTTTTCAATAGTATTGACACCAGTAGCGAGATGGGCCGAGGTGGTGCGGTTGAAATGAATGCGAATGGCTTGGTGCGGGGCCTGGGGCTGGTGCCGGATACGAGTAGTACGATTCTGGCAACGGGTGCTGCTGGGGGAGGCCCCATTACCATTCGCCATCTGGGTGGTGAGCAGGGCATTCCCTTTGTTGTCGGGGATGCTACGACCAATGGCACCACGGGGGCGATCACTTCGGTGGTCGGCACCTCAGAGATTCAACCAACTCGCTCATTCCCTGGGAGTGAGACCGTGGGGCAAGTTAGCATTATTACGCCCACCCCGACCCCGGAGCCAACGCCGGAGCCAACCCCAACCCCGACACCTCCCAGCCCAGATGATCAACAGGATTTAGCCGATGATATTGATGGAGAATTGAATCCCTTTGATTTTGACTTTGATTTCGATGACAGCGACACTTTTGGTGATGGAGCAATAGATATTGCCCAACTAGAAGATGGATTTGATGTGGAGTTTGATGATTATCTGGATTTGCCAGATGAGCTGCCGAAAACCGAGTTAGATACGCCGGATTTGCTTGCCCAGATTAGTGGGCTAACTGGGGCAGAACCCGCCCTCGTTTATGCGGCTTTTGTGCCGCCGAGTGTGGCAGAGGGTACCGATTACGATCGCCCCCTAGCCAAAACGAAGCAACGATTGGCCGGACAAAGCGAACGCAAAATCCCGCGCCGCGCGACGAGTGATCATGATGTCCTGGAGTTGCTGGTTGTTACAGGCAAAGGGCAGCCGATTCGGCGGTTGGTAGCCGGAGCCACGAGATCGCGGGTACTGGCCACGACGCGCCGCTTTATCAATGAGGTGAGTGACCCCCGCAAAGTCAGAACGCGCAGTTATCTGGCTCCGGCCCAGCAACTCTATCGTTGGTTGGTAGCCCCGATTGAGCCAGAGTTGCAAAAACAAAACATTACAAACTTGGCGTATATTGCTGAAACCGGCTTACGCTTGGTGCCCTTAGCCGCATTACACGATGGCAACCAATTTTTGGTGGAAAAATACAGCGCTGGTCTGATGCCCAGTCTCAATTTGACCGACACTCGCTACGTTCCATTAAAAAGTGCTAAGGTTCTAGCGGTTGGAGCCTCCAATTTTCGCGATTTGCCCCCCCTGCCTGCTGTGCCGACGGAGTTGGCACTGATTTCCCAGGAGCTATGGCAGGGGCGATCGCTGCTCAATAGTGCCTTTACCCTAGAAAATCTGAAAGCAGCCCGTGAGGCAGAACCCTATCAGATCATTCACATGGCAACCCATGGCGAGTTTCAATCAGGAGGCTTGAGCAACTCCTACATTCAATTGTGGGATACCCAACTCCGGCTGGATCAAATTCGCCAACTAGGCTGGAATAACCCGCCAGTGGAGTTATTAGTGCTAAGTGCCTGCCGCACGGCGATCGGTAGCGATGATGCAGAGTTAGGATTTGCCGGATTTGCGGTACAAGCCGGAGTAAAAACGGCGGTCGCTAGTCTCTGGTATGTTAGCGATGATGGCACCCTGGGCCTGATGAGTGAATTTTATCGTCAGTTGCAAACCGCGCCTATTAAAGCAGAAGCCTTACGTCAAGCGCAAGTTGCCATGATTCGCGGTGAAGTGAAGATTACGGGTCAGCAATTGCAGGGCACTCGTGGTGCGATTCCTTTACCCGCTGATTTAGCCATTGAGGGCGATCGCCCCCTAGCCCACCCCTACTACTGGGCAGCCTTTACCATGGTCGGAAGCCCCTGGTAGTCTCCCTGGTAAACACCAGCGCAAACAGTAAGGAAACATTGCGATGCATCCTTACCGTCTATCGCCCTCCTCAAGCCTACTGGGAAGACTATCTTAATGAAGACGATGTTCGCTAGCGCACGACAGCTTTACGCACGGCAAAAAGGCTACCGAGTAAGCCAACGGCCCCGCCAAAGCCCAGCAGAATCAAAGGTAGCAGGTTCTGCTGAGAGGGCGTCAACTGCAGCCCATTCATCAAAAACTGGACAAACTCTGGTTGTTGACTGATCAGGTTTTTGAGAAACTGCTGCACACTCAGAATAAACCCCCAGGCGATCGCCGCACCCGCACTGCCAAAGATCACGCCCTGCATAATGAAGGGGAGGTAGATCCCCAGGGTTGTGGCCCCCACCAGTTGCAATACTTCAATTTCGCGGCGACGCGCCATCACAATCAGGCGAATGGTTGTCGTGATCACGGCGATCGCCGTCAAGGTCAGCAAGCTGGTTACCACCATGCTAAAGCCATTCAAGCCGCGATTTAATTGGGCCAAGCGTTGCACCACTTCATCGGCATAGCGAATTTCATCCACACCCTTGAGGCTACTCAGCTTGCGCGTCAGAGCCGGAACATCCTGGGCGGTTTTAGCCTTTACCTTCAACTCATCCGTCAGAGGATTCCCCTCCAGTTGGCGGGTGGCCTCCGCAATTTCAGAAACTCGCAGTTCCTTTACCAATTTGGCCCAGGCTGTTTCCTTGGTAATTACCTGAACCTCATTCACTTCTGGCATTTGGGCCACCACCGGCCTTAGATCAGCCCCTTGCACCCCTGTCTCTAAAAAAACAGCAACCTCTAGCTGGCTACCAAAGCGATTAAGCAGACTTTCCAATTGCCACGAGGTTTGGAGATAAACCCCAAACAAGAAAAGTAACACAGTAACGGTGCTAACGGCTGCCCAATTCATCCAGCCACCCCGACGAATGCCCCGTAGCGTTTCCCTTACCAGATACTCTAAATTGGCTAGCGATCGTCCCATACCTGCTTCAATTCCATCCGTGCGGCTCAAGTTAAACCGATAAACGCAAATTCGTCAAGAAGTTTTTCTGAAAGCAAGTTACAAGTAGCGTTGTGTAACGATCTGATACCAACTTAAAAAGAGAAGGGACACATACTTGATTGAACGTTTTCAGTTGTCGGGTTTTCACAGCGGTAAAACTAAGATTAGGACGGAGCAAAGAGACGAAACTCTGATTTAATGGCGAATTTCATGTGCTCTACTTCACTCAAGCGTTCTAACGCACTTGCGTAGTGCGATGCCATCCAAAAGGTAACTTTGGTCAGAAAGCTCAGGCCCAAACCAAGTGCTCACAGATGGCGACAAAAGTCGCGCCTAGACCACTTGAGGTCTGCCGATGTGGACTTGGTCTATGCAGGGGTTCCGTCACCCGCGAAGGCGGGTTTTGGTTGCCTCGCGGCGGTTTTAACTGCCTAGGAGAAAAGATTTGTCACTCAAGCAGGAGTTGCGATCGCGATGTTTCTCACGGCGACGGCCATAGCAAATCCCACCCGGTATCAACGTTGCCCATCAAGGCATTACTTGGGCTAAAGAGCAATAGCCACAGCCAGTCCTGTTTTACTGATTAGGGAAGCGGCAGCACAACATTCTAAAAAATATCAGCATTCTAAAAAATATCAGCGGGGTCAGCGTCTTGTACCTTGCGAACCGCGATCGCCCCCGAAAGCACGCACATAATAACCGCCAGGAAAAATACCAAAATCGCTCGCTCAAAGGTCATGGCGATCGGCAAAGCCGTGGCATTGCGGGTCATGTTATAGAGACCCAGAGAAAGGAAAAAACCGGGAATGTATCCCAGAAAAGAGAGAATCAACGCTTCTTGAAACACGACCGATAATAAATAGGTACTTTTATACCCCATTGCTTTGAGCGTGGCATATTCTGCCAGGTGATCGGTCACATCGGTATATAGGATTTGGTAAACAATCACTGTACCCACAACAAAACCGATCGCCGTTCCCAGGCCAAAAATAAAACCGATGGCGGTGCTACTTTTCCAATAGTTCTGTTCATAAGCAATCAGTTCTTCCTTCGATAAAATACGGACATCCTCCGTTTGGTTTTGAATATCCCGGCGCATGGCCTGCAAAATGGCCTCCCGATTTGCATCGGGTTTAAGTTTCACTAAACCAATATCAATTAAGCCTCGACTCCGCCGGTCAAAGATGCGCAAAAAGTTCAAATCACTGGTCACCAGGTTGCCATCAGCCCCAAAGGACGCCCCCATCGAAAATAAGCCGCCTACTGTGACCTTGCGTCCGCCCACTTCAGTACTAACCACCTGCCCAGAATGAAATCGCTCTGGGATTGGCCCAAACTCCGCCCGTGACGCATCATCAAACAGCACCACATCCGGCAAGCGAATTTGATCTAGATTTTGCACGACGCCAGGAATATCAAAAACCGGATCCTCCGGACTAATACCCACCACCAGAATTGATCGGGTGCTGCGATTTTCGGGGTTCTTCCACAGGGCAAAGTCCAGGTAAATCGGGCTGATTGTTTCCACTCCCGCGTATCCCAGGGCCTGATAGAGCCGCCGTTGTGAAAAACTGCGCATCGCAATCAGTGCAGTTGACTGGGGGCTAATCAGAAAAATGTCACCCTGAAAGGTTCGGTGCAATCGCACAGCGCTATCAAACAATGCATCCCGAAACCCCAGTTGAATAAACATCAAAATCACGGCAAATCCAATACCGGCCAGTGCGATCAATAACCGTATGGTTTCACGCTTCAGTTGCAACCAAGCAAGGGGAATGGCAAACATGGGTAAGGGTTGAGCAGGAATGAGGGGTAATCAGAATTCTGAGAAAGCATGATTTGACTTGTTTTCGCGGGGTCGCTTATCGATCAGGCGTTAGAGAGCTGGGGCGCTCTAACTTAGGAGAGTCTTGCAAAGGCGATCGCAACTCTGGTACCAACCCCTGACCTGACGGAGTGGTGGCTGGCGCAGGTGACGGTTGGGGAAGGGGTTGCAGGGGGGCGTCTGGGTCAATCTCAACCCGCACCTGTAAATTGGTCAGACCCTCCACTTTTTGGCTATTTTCTAGCCGTACCTTGACCTCTACCACCCGGATATCGGTATCGGCGGCGGGGTCGGTATTGAGAACATCGTTTTTATCAATTTTTTGCCCAATTTGAGCCACCACGCCCTCAATTTCTCCATCAAAAGCTGGGCTACTCACTTTGGCACGCTGTCCTAGTTTTACCCGGCCAATATCGGTTTCATAGACCTCGGCAACTGCGTACATTTGGCTGGTGCGACCGATTTCAGCAATACCATTTTCGCCTACCTGTTCCCCCGGATAGGCATGGATTTTAATAACTTTGCCGTCGATCGGCGATCGCACGGCTGCCGTTTCTAAATCCGCTTTGGCTTTCTCAAAATTCGCCAGAGCGACTTGCAGTGCGGCTTCTGCTTTTTGTACATCAATAGGGCGCACACTCTCAAGGCTGGCCTTTTGAGCCTGGGCTTGCTGAAACTCACGCACGGCCTGTTCCTGGTTGCGCACGGCCTGATCGCGTAAGCGGGCCGCCTGTTCCAGGCTACTCAATGCAGTTTGGGCAATGAGCTTGCGTTGATCCAGCTCCGACTCTGAAATGGCTCCTTCCTTAGCGAGCTTTTCGTAGCGGGCGTATTCACTTTTTGCATTCTCAAACTCGGCATTCCGCCGAGCCACCTCTGCCTGCGCTGCTGCCACCTGGGCCTCTCGACTGCGCACCTGCTCTAGCCGGGCTTGAATCACTGAATCTTGAGCCATAACATCTGCTTGTTTGGCCCCTGTCCGGGCTTGATTCACCTGTACCTGCGCTTCCTGAACTCTGGCCTCAGCCTCTAAGGCGGTTGCTAAGAGGCGATCGCGGGTATCCATCACTGCAATCACTTGCCCAGCCTTGACCATTGCACCCTCCCGTACCAGCAGTTGCACAACCCGGGCTGTACCTAAAGTCGAAGGAGCGGAAATTTTGAGCAACCGACCCTCTGGTTCGAGGCGACCCAAGGCCGCAACCGTTCTCCCCACTGATGTGGCCACAACGCCCCCTGAGCCAGAATTGGAGTGTCGAGGTGACTCCGGCGGACGCAAGGCCAGATAAATTCCCAGGGCCGCTGCACCCAGCCCCAAACCAACCAGTGCGGCAATAACTTTTCCAGGAGACTTTAACAAGATTCTTTACCTCATGAGGGCAGCTCAGTGATCTTATCGCCCACGCCTCACTCACTCAAACACTCCAATCAGGGTGGAGAGGTCGCACCCTGCAACTGAGCGGTTCAACTAAAGGCCGTTGCAATCTCACACTGTTAAGCTTAGGCGATCGCTCCAGGGACTTCTAGTACTGTGCGGGTCATCCCTGGGGCAATCATTACCCCTCAGCCCGCCACGACTCTGAGCCAGCCACAGAGAACTGTTGGGCTAGTGACTCCGCAGAACGCCCGTAACCTGGCAGAACGTCCGTAACCTGGCAGGTTGCTAGGAGTTTTGCCCTAAGCACGATACTTTTTAAAGGCCAGGGTCACGTTGTGCCCACCAAACCCAAAGGAATTGGACAGAGCCACTTCAACCGTCATTGCTCGGCTTTGATTAGGAATATAGTCCAGGTCGCAATTGGGGTCAGGGTTTTGCAAGTTAATCGTCGGTGGAGCCTGGTCGTTCGCAACAGCCATCACTGCTGCAACAGCCTCAATCCCTCCGGAACCACCGAGTAAATGACCAGTCATAGATTTGGTTGAGCTGATGGCCACCTGATAAGCACTGGCCCCCAAAGCTTTTTTAATCGCCGCTGTTTCAGTGGAGTCGTTGGCAGGTGTGCTAGTGCCATGGGCGTTGATATAGCTGACCTGCTCTGGCATGAGGGCCGCATCCTTCAGGGCCAGGGAAATGGCCCGGGCCGCACCTTCTCCTCCGGGTACAGGGGAAGTGATGTGATAGGCATCGCAGGTCATACCGTAACCCACAATCTCGGCGTAGATCCGAGCACCCCGACTGAGCGCATGCTCCAGTTCTTCCAAAATCAAAATGCCACAGCCTTCTCCCATCACGAAACCGTCGCGATCGCGATCAAAGGGTCGGCTGGCATGAGTTGGATCATCATTGCGAGTTGAAAGCGCCTTACAAGCACAGAAACCCGCAAAAGAAAGGGGGGTAACTGCGGCCTCGGTACCACCGCAAATCATCGCCTGGGCATAGCCTCGCTGAATCAAACGAAAAGCATCCCCAATGGCGTTAGACCCAGCCGCGCAAGCAGTCACTGAACAGGAGTTTGGCCCCTTCGCACCTGTATGAATTGCCGTTAATCCAGCCGCCATATTAGCAATCATCATCGGAATCATAAAAGGGCTGCAACGATCCGGCCCTTTCGTCAAATAAATTTCTTGCTGTTCTTCCAGCACCTTTAAACCACCAATGCCCGTACCAATTAACACTCCCACTTGCTCGGCGTTCAAGTCAGTAATCGTCAATTGGGCATCGGCTAAAGCCTGCTTGCTGGCCGATACGGCGAACTGGGAGAAGCGATCCATGCGCTTGGCTTCTTTCCGATCCAGGTAAGTCAGCGGGTCAAACCCCTTTACCTCACCAGCAAAGCGACACTCATGCTGGGATGCATCAAACAGGGTGATTGGAGCAATGCCGTTCCGCCCACTGAGTAAACCCTCCCAATAGTCTGTCAGGGTGTTTCCAAGGGGGGTAATTGCACCCAGCCCCGTTACAACAACGCGCTTAAGATCAGCCTGTGCCATGATTCTTTAAATATGCAAGAAATATGCAAGGGATGAATGCCCCCGTATTCTAATAAAACTAGGAGCTAAACAGAAATGTCAGGCTGAGCTGTGAGCGAAGCGACCCAGAGCAGTCTGCCCACAACCCAATCCCGAAACGGTGAACCGATCTAGGCCGAAGCTTTCAACTGGTCGGTGATATAGTCAACAGCTGCTTGCACGGTGGCAATATTCTCAGCGGCCTCGTCTGGAATTTCAATGTCAAATTCCTCTTCTAAGGCCATAACCAGCTCTACGGTGTCTAACGAGTCTGCACCTAAGTCATTCGCAAAACTGGCTTCAGGAACAACCTGTCCAGCATCAACGCCAAGCTGTTCGGCTACAATTCCTTTTACTTTGTCAAAAATCTCGGATTCGGTCATAAGCTCCCTCATGGATGCAACGAAAAACTGAAGTGCCCGGATACTCGCCTCAGGGTTAAAGCATCCCCTATCCTGTAGAGTTTAGCTTTGCTAGCAGGTATACCTTTTTGAGCATTATCACATCTTACTTGAAAGCGCGATCGCTCGAACCAGTTATGGGCGCTTTCCTAACTGGAATTCTCTGCCCTCCCAAACTCTCTGGTTAGATTGCAAAGTGTAACGGCTTTGCCCCACGGCCAAGTCAGGAGGAGCGCTAAACCGTAGAATAATCTGATGGCTGAAACCCTGATGCATTAAAGCTTTGAGAGAAATGACGACCGAATCCCTGCCAACGCCAACTCAACCGACTAAAACCCAGAAACTCTGGCTGGCCGCGATCAAGCCGCCCATGTATAGCGTGGCACTGATGCCAATTTGGGTGGGAAGCGCGATCGCCTATGCCACGACGGGGCAATTGCATCTGCCGACCTTCTTCATCTTTCTGGGTGCGGCGGTGCTGATTCTTGTCTGGGAAAATCTCAGTAATGATGTGTTTGATGCCGATACGGGGGTGGATGTGAATAAACATCACTCCCTGGTGAATTTAACCGGCAAAAAGGGGTTGATTTTCTGGCTCAGCAATCTCTGTTTGCTGGCAGGGTTGCTGGGGGTCGGAGCGATCGCCCTGGGGCAACAGGACGGAACGGTGATTGGGCTAGTTCTGCTGTCCTGCGGGCTGGGTTATCTTTACCAAGGCCCCCCCTTTCGTCTGGGCTACCGGGGTTTAGGCGAAATTCTCTGTTTCTTTGCCTTTGGCCCACTGGCGGTATCTGCTGCCTACTATAGTCAGACCCAGCAATGGTCAGAAATCGCCCTGCTTGCTTCGATCATTGTGGGCATTGCCACTAGCCTGATTTTGTTTTGCTCTCACTTTCACCAGGTAGAGGATGACGCCGCTGTCGGTAAGCGATCTCCAATTGTGCAGTTGGGCACCCAACGGGCCGCCGACTTGCTGCCTTGGGGATGCGGCAGTCTCTATGGGTTAACCCTACTGGCCGTTGTGCTTGGCTTATTCCCAAAAGGTGCCTTACTGCTTTGTTTTAGCCTGCCCTTTGCACTCAAACTTTGCCGTCATGTGAGACAGAACCATCACTTACCTCATCGGGTCTTTAACTGCAAATTTACTGCCGTAAGCCTGCACTTCTGGAGCGGTCTGTTTTTGGGATTGGGGTTTTTCATGGGGTCGCCCTAGCGGGTTGTCGCGTTTGTGCATAGATTTGCTTTAGAACAGACTCGAATTGGCGACAGGCCTGATTAACATCGTAGTTCAGCGCACAGGCGTCAGCCTGGGCAGAAAGGTTAAACCAGTCCCGTTGAGCTATTTGACAGAGGGTAATGATAGAATCGGCCATCGCTTGCGGGCTTTCAGGAGGAACTAAATTCCCCCTCCTTGTGCTATCAGTTCTGGTGCTGCACCAGCCGGGGTCGCAATGACTGGTGTGCGGCAAGCCATTGCTTCGAGAATGGGTAATCCAAATCCCTCAACGCGGCTACCAAAGAGCCAGGCATCACACTGAGCATAAATTGTTTTTAACAATATTAGACCTAAATGGTTTAGACCTAACTGGCTACTTTGAGTATGAAGCAATCGGATGGGGTAACGAATCAATCTGTTCTAGCGAATGATGGCTGTGTTCTTCAGCCCCCTTTTTGTTGTGAGTTTCGCATCTATCGGCGGCCTTTGCAGCGATCGCTGCGAACACACCATGGCGACTGGCAAATTCGGGAGGGGATTTTACTGCGTCTGACCAGTGCCAGCGGTCAGGTTAGTTATGGGGAAATTGCCCCCCTCCCCTGGTTTGGGAGTGAAACCCTAGAGCAAGCCCAAGCTTTGTGTCAGCAAATGCCAGCTCAGATTAGCCTTGATACAATTCAACAGATTCCTGATACGTTTCCTGCTTGCCAGTTTGGCTTTGAGTCGGCGTTGCTTTTTTTGACTGCTTTTGCAGATCCTTCACCCACGCGCCTCTCTGCTCTATTGCCCACGGGCGAGAGGGCGCTAACCTGCTGGTCAACTCTGTGGCAGCAGGGCTACCGCACCTTTAAGTGGAAGATTGGGGTCACTGACATTGCCACCGAGTTAACCTGGCTAGAGCAACTTTTGGAGGTGCTGCCACCAGCGGCACTGCTGCGCCTGGATGCCAATGGGGGACTGAATGATGCTGAGGCTGAAACCTGGCTGCAAACCTGCGATCGCCTTTCGTCACACTGGCGCTGTGGTCGGCTTGATTCCTCAGAACAGCCCCAGGTGGAATATCTGGAACAACCTCTACCACCTGGGCAATTCTTAGATTTACTACATCTGAGTCAGACTTATCAGACTCCGATCGCTCTAGATGAATCGGTTGCCACCCTGGCCCAACTCCGGCAGTGCTATGCTCAGGGCTGGCGAAGCATTGTTGTGATTAAACCAGCGATCGCCGGTTTTCCCAGCCAGCTTCAGCAGTTTTGCCAGACCCATCCAGTCGATGCCGTATTTTCCTCGGTGTTGGAGACGGCGATCGCCCGTAGTGCCGGATTATACCTGGCACAGAGCCTGGCGAATCCCCAACGAGCACTGGGTTATGGCACCCAACACTGGTTTAGAGAGACCGATCCCCAAGAGTTTGAGTCGCTATGGCAGAGCCTCTAAGCTATCTCTATCCGCGTTCAAGAGAAGACTGGCTGATCATCCCAGGGGAGTCGTCTTTGTTAGACCAGGTGGAACAACGACTGTCGCATCTCAGCGCCTACCCACAGCCCCGCCGCATTCTGCTGGCTGAAGCGGAGCCGCTAGGGTTTCTAGCAGGCTTTGTAGCGGCGGCAGACACGCAAGCCATTCTAGCGCTGGGAAATCCCCAATGGGGGAAAGCCGAGTGGCAGCAAGCGATCGCCCTCCTCCAACCCGATTTGATTTGGGGCCAGCCCCCGTTCGATTTATCAGGCTGGCCAGCCCCCATCCAACAGGAATCTATCCCAGCCGGTACAATTCTAATTCCGACAGGGGGCAGTTCTGGGCAACTCCGCTTTGCCTGCCATACCTGGCAAACTCTAATGGCCTCGGTAAAGGGCTTCCAGTCGTTCTTTCAGGTGCCAGCCATCCATTCCTGCTGTGTCTTGCCCCTTTATCATGTCAGTGGTTTGATGCAGTTTCTGCGATCGCTAACCACTGGCGGCCAATTCGCCATTTTTCCATTTCGGACCTTTGGCACCGGAGCGATGACATTCTTTAATCCCAGCGATTGGTTTCTTTCGTTGGTACCCACCCAACTGGAACGGCTGCTACAGGCTGGAGAAGGCGATTGGTTGGCTCAGTTTCATACCATTTTGCTGGGAGGTGCCCCCGCCTGGCCAGCACTATGCCAACAGGCACGGCAACGACGACTGCCCCTGGCTCCCACCTACGGCATGACTGAAACAGCAGCGCAGGTGGCCACCCTGCATCCCTCAGACTTTCTCCAGGGTAAAACGGGCTACCGAGTTTCGCCCCACGCCCACATTAGCATTACCAACAACCAGGGCGATTCCTTACCCTGGGGGCAAACCGGGCAGATTACCCTCCAGGCTAAATCCCTGATGACTGGCTACTACCCGGCCCAACCAATGGCTCCGTTGACCTCTGGCTTTCTTACCGATGACCTGGGCTACTTTGACTCAGAGGGGTATCTCCATCTCTATGGGCGCGCCAGTGACAAAATTATCAGCGGCGGTGAGAATATCTTTCCAGCGGAGGTAGAGGCCGCGCTGAGGGCTACGGGTGGAGTCGAGGATGTGGCGGTGGTTGGTCTAGAGGATGATGATTGGGGGCAGGCTGTGACAGCGGTCTATGTGCCGGTATCAACGGTTTCCCGGGGGGCATTGCAACACCGCCTCCGCGATCGCCTGAGTCGCTATAAGCAGCCAAAACACTGGGTTGCTGTTGCAGCCTTGCCGCGCAACCCCCAGGGCAAGCTGAATCGCCGAGAGTTAGTCGCGATCGCCCGGGCCGCCCTCAATCGACCCACTGCTGCAACCATGCCCCCAGATCTGGAGACAGGGGCTGCCGCCGCCGGGTCACCGGATGAATACACACATGACGGGTGAGGGCTTTGCCCACTGGGTTACTGGTGGGATTGCCCAAGTGAGCCGCATAGTGAATCGCAAACTCACTATCGCTGACTCTAGAAGGAGAGAGAACAATCCTCAGACAATCGCCGCAGGTTACCGGGCGATAAAAATCCACTTCAGCATGGGTAATCGGTACTGCCTGATCTGGATTCCGAAAAAAAACTTTGAGATCAATCCCAGACGCTACCAATGATGCTTCATAGACCTCATGGCAAATGGCCAACAGGTTTGCAAAATAAAGCACCCCTGCAGCATCCGTGTCTCGAAAATAGATGGGGCGATCGCAGATAAAGGCCATAGCTCCTCCTAACAGCCTTTAGCCACTTTACCCTCATGCCTACATCAACCTCAATTCACGTTTCAGGGGAGTAGGGAGGAAACCCTCACCGGGAGAAATCTCGCCCCCTTACTCCCCGAAGGAGGCACGAACCAATTGCCAGGCTTGCAAACCCTCAGGAATATTGAGGTTTAGGCATGGCGCACAACTGAATATAAAGTGCCGTAGTACTAGCCAATAGAGACTTGATCGGTGTTCACGCTAGCGGCACCATTCACCGTCAACGCCACACTCACCATTTGGTTCAAAATATCTTGGCTAGGAACTTTGCCCTTGAGTACGACGGTGGTTCCCGTTTGGGCAACCCAGACCGTATCTTCCGAGTAAGGTGCCAGAGCCGGATTTTCATCAAACGCTAGACAAACGCGCTTAGCCAACCCGCTCTGATCATATTCGCCGCTCAGACCTACCCGCTCAGGGGGAATGGGCGCATTTTCAGTTAAACCGGCTGATGCAGCCAAGGCCGCATCGGCAACCTGAGGTTGAGGATTTACCTGAGCGTTATCAGGTTTCTTTTGTCCAAATAGTTTTTGTAACCAACCCATCGGTGTTTTCTCCCAAGTTATGGCTTGAATCAAGCAGTTGCCTGTAAAAAATTCAGGCGTAGATAAACCAGACCTATGATGCGAGAGTTCCCGCTATCCGTCAAGCCGCTTGTAACGAAACCCGGGATTGTTTCTGTGAGATGCCGTAAAACCCCTAAGGAATCTCTGGCACCCTTCATTAAACCCGCTTGGCTCATGGTCAAAGCCAGCGATCGCCCCAGTTATCCAGAATCATCGCTTTGGTCAGAAAGCTTTACTTCTGCCCTGCTGTACCAATCCAGGCGAACCCAAGTAGGATTGGCCGTATGAACCATCATAGGTTGGGGAGAATCTTCAATGGACCTGAATGAGCTACGCCGTTTGTATGCCGACGGAAAGCGTGACTTTGGCTTTGCAAACTTAAAAGGAGCCATTCTCGCAAGCGAAAATTTCGCCGGTATTGCTCTGTACCAGGCCAACCTGGAGGAAGCCGTATTAGTGCAAGCGAACCTCAGTCGAGCGAATCTACGTCAAGCCAATCTAAAGGGAGCCGACTTGTCTCAAGCCAATCTAAGTCAGGCAAATCTGCGTCGCGCCAATCTCACAAATGCGATTCTTGAAGGAACAATTTTAGAGGGTGCCATTTTAACAGGAGCAATTCTACCCGATGGCACCCTCTACCCATTGTCACCTGGGCCAGAAATCGAACCCCAGCCGTCGGCTGATGCCCCAGAAACAGGGCCACCGCTTTCCAAAGTCGCCACAATCCACAAAGTAACCGCTCCAAATCCTGAAAATTTGCCGATGTTTCGAGATTTTCAGCACCGAGTTCCCTGGGCTTCTTTGATTTTTTGGGGCTTGGGGTTTACCAGCTTTGGATTGTTATTAACCTTACACAAAGCCAGCAGCTTTAACTGGTTGATTGCCTGGGTGAGTTCAATTTGTTGGATATTCAATGAAGCCCTCGTATGGTTTATTCCAATCATTGCGGCGATCGCGGTGATCAATGCCGCTGGAATTTCCATCGTCACCATCGGTTTTGTTGGGCTAATCACGTCTAGCTTATTTTTTGTCTTAAAGTTTATGTTGGATTGGAGTTTACAGGAAACATTAAAAGGTAGCCTCTGGATCGGCGGACTGGCTGCGATCTTGATCCAACTGGCAAGTTGGCTGTTCTATGGCGCAGATGCCTATCAAGGCGGAGGTATTGTTGTTGCTTTTGATACCCTCCATTTAGCCTTTCTTTTCATTTTAGCGATCGGCCTGACCAGCCTTGGTGCGATCGCCTGGCGGCAAATGCTTGATCAGGGCTTTAGCAAGAGTCAGACCTTTGGGTGCATTGGCTTAACCGCAGCAATTGGGCTAGGCTGCGGATATCTGGTTTAGAAAATTCTGATCGAAAAAGGCCGATAGGTGGGTGGGTGTCATTAATTTTCAGCAAGGGGAGGGGATTCATTGCCTCCTCTACCCCCAACCCCCTCTTTCTGACCAAAGCGATAGTGGCACCCAGTTACTTACAGCCCATTTTATCGTTGGCCTATAAGCGCCTACCCTCAATCCCAGCCCTTCAGGCCGTATCATACCGGGATGGCAACGCCCGTAAAAAGTGAAGAAACTCTAGCAGTTGGCTTTCATTTAATTCGGCACGGGTTTTAACGCCATAAGTGCTCAGCAGATGGGCTTGCCCATCCTTGCGCTTCCAGGCGATTCGTTGCATCTCAATATCGGTGAGGGCAATCAGCTCTGATAAATCGGTGGGCACCTCTAGGGAATCTGCAGGGGGTTCTGCATCCGCAGGCTCTGAGCTAGGTAAATGGCTGGGGCGAGCGCTTTTTTTACGTCCGGCTGGGGCAACTGATGAGGTTGCCGCCAAGTCATGCTGAGGAGAGTGGGATCGGTCAGAGTCGGTTCTTGCACTCGTTAATTCTGGTGAGATGGCGGCTAGGGGTGGCTCATTGAGAATAGGTTTTCGCTCAACCATCGGGTCGGCAGACTCGGCTTGAATTTGAGGTTCGGGTAAATTGGCGGGATAGGATTGGGATGCAGGCGGCACGGGGGAAACAGGCAGCCTCAGGGGGGAGGGCATAGTCACTGGAGTGTCTGGGGGGGCAGTGCTAGTTGCCACAGGTAAAGGGGATAGAGGGGCGAGATTGCCTTGCTCGAGGGGACTGGTCAGCAGTTGTGCTTGTAATGAGTGGGGCGAGGCCACAAAATAATGGTCGGTCAAGATTCCCAATAGCTTTAACAAGCGTTGGCGGGCCTGATCTTCTGCCTGCTCAATGGTGTTTGCAGCGGCCATGGCTGTTGCTAATGGGGTACCCCCCGTTTGTACCGTGGCCCGCACAATCAGCTCCCCCTGGTGAATTTGCACAAGCTCTGTAACCAGGCTGGCACCGGGATAGCGTTGCTGTAGTTGCACAAATAATGGATGGAAATCGCAGGAATCTGGCATTGAGAGCAAGGGCGCGATCGCCCAGAGAATGACGACGCCTCCACCCTACACCCGAAACGCCAATTTCGTTCGTGTATTCTTGATTTCTTACAAAACCCGGTGGCGATCGATATACTAGGTAGATATCTGACCATAAGATCGGAATGACGGTATCTATCAACTCTAGCAATAGGGGTTGATCATTGAGCGCACCTTTTGAGGTTCCGAAGAGAACCACCCGGTTGCATTTTGAACGGCAAATTAAACGGCTGCAGCGGGATGTTTTACGCATGGGCGCACTGGTCGAGAACTCCTTTTGGTTGGCTCGACAGTCCTTATTTGAACGAGATCTGGCTGCTCCGGCGCAAATTGCCAAACAAGACAAGCAAATTGATGCACTCTATAAGCAAATCGAGCAAGATTGCGTCAATTTGATCGCTTTACAAGCACCCGTCGCCCAAGATTTACGTCTCCTCAGCGCGATCATGCAACTCGTGCGTGATCTAGAGCGCATTGGTGACTATGCCGAAGACTTGGGTGAAATCGCGATTCGCCTGTTTCCCTACTCGCCGCCAGAATGCATGTGGCAAACTCAGATGATGTGCGATCGCTGCCGTGCCATGCTGGCGATGAGCCTAGCAGCGTTATCTGACCTGGATGCCGATTCTGGAAGGGCTGTTAAAATTCGTGACGACGCGGTGGATTTAGACTATGAAACGCTCTACAACCAGTTGGCCCTCCAGCGGAATGTGCCAGGAGTTGTAGAGCCGGTGGTGTTAATGATCCTGGTGATTCGCCATTTAGAACGCATGGCCGACCATGCCACCAATATTGGCAAGCGGGTCGCCTACATCGTCACGGGTGAACGCTGAGGAGTCAGACGGTGTTGAAAAGTGCTCAGTGGTTAAAATTCTGACTGCAAAAACAAAGTCCGCCAGCGCCAACTCCAGCAAATGAGCTACAGCCAGGGTTTTAGCCTTTAAGGCAAGAGGAAAATATTGCTTTGGGCAGAACCGCTTAGGACAAAACCAAGTGATCAACCACCCCTCCTGGGTAGGCTGTCTGCCTCGTCGTGGGCTTTCTCATAGCGACGGCGATACCCTTTAGCGACTATCAAGTATTCTTTAATCAGGATTAAAACAGGAAATAGCGCTGAGCCATTGGTAAAACCGTTGCCGGTTCGCAGGTCAGGAGTTGCCCATCGGCCCTGACTTCATAGGTTTCAGCATCGACCTCAATCTGGGGAGTGGCGTCATTTAATTTCAAATCCCGCTTGCTGATGGTGCGAGTATTGACCACCCCGACCACCTGCTTGGTTAAACCAAGCTGCTCAGGAATGCCATTTTTGAGGGCGGCCTGGGAAACAAAGGTGAGGGAGGTGGCCGCGATCGCCCCACCGAAGCTACCAAACATTGGCCGCATGTGAACCGGCTGGGGCGTGGGAATGCTGGCATTAGGGTCACCCATCTGCGCCCAGGCAATGAACCCGCCTTTAAGCACCAATTCTGGCTTCACGCCAAACAGGGCCGGCCTCCAGAGGCAGAGATCGGCTAGCTTGCCCACTTCGATTGAGCCGACCTGATGGGCAATGCCATGGGCGATCGCCGGATTAATGGTGTACTTAGCGACGTAACGCTTCGCCCGAAAATTGTCATTACGGCTAGAGTCTTCGGCCAGAGCACCCCGTTGCACCTTCATCTTGTGCCCCGTCTGCCAGGTGCGAATGATTACCTCTCCCACCCGCCCCATGGCCTGAGAATCAGAGGAAATAATGCTAAAGGCACCTAGGTCATGCAAAATATCCTCAGCGGCAATGGTTTCCCGGCGAATACGAGATTCAGCAAAGGCGACATCTTCAGGGATGCTGGGGCTGAGGTGATGGCACACCATCAACATATCCAGGTGTTCATCCAGGGTGTTGACCGTGTAGGGACGGGTCGGGTTGGTGGAAGAGGGCAACACATTCAACTCACCACAGACCTTGATAATATCGGGGGCGTGGCCGCCGCCTGCGCCTTCGGTATGATAGGTGTGAATGACCCGGTTGTTGAAAGCGCGAATCGTATCTTCTACAAATCCTGCTTCATTGAGTGTGTCAGTGTGGATAGCGACCTGCACATCATATTCTTCGGCCACGCCAAGACAAGTATCAATTGCCGCAGGGGTGGTGCCCCAGTCTTCATGAAGCTTCAGGCCCATCGCTCCCGCTTCCACTTGCTCTCGCAATCCTTCGGGCTTGCCACTGTTGCCTTTGCCTAAAAAGCCCAGGTTCATGGGAAACGCTTCAGCCGCCTGTAACATCCGATGAATGTTCCAGGCTCCAGGGGTACAGGTGGTGGCATTGGTACCCGTGGCTGGCCCGGTACCGCCGCCAATCATCGTTGTTACCCCTGAGGCGATCGCAGTTTCAATCTGCTGGGGGCAAATAAAGTGAATGTGAGCGTCAATGCCGCCTGCGGTAAGAATCATGCCCTCACCAGCGATCGCCTCAGTGGCCGGGCCAACCACAATCGTCACATGATCTTGAATATACGGGTTACCGGCTTTACCAATGCCAACAATCCGGCCATCCTTGACTCCAACATCCGCCTTGACAATCCCCCACCAATCGAGAATCAAGGCATTGGTAATCACGAGGTCAACAGCACCCGCCTCACGGGTAATCGGAGATTGGCCCATGCCATCGCGAATCACTTTACCACCGCCAAACTTGACTTCATCGCCGTAGGTGGTGTAGTCCTGCTCGACTTCGATAATCAGTTCAGTGTCTGCCAGGCGAACGCGATCGCCCACCGTCGGGCCAAAGGTTTCAGCATAGGCGCGGCGACTCATGCGATAGCTCATGGGGCACTCTTTCCTTCAATCACAACTTGAATCACACTTGAGCAAGCTAGTACTTTGCGGCATCCGTTTCACCACCGAATCCCCTCATCCCCCAGCCCTTTCTCCCAACGCTAGGAGAAGGAGAGTGAGCGGTTTGAAGTCTCTCTCCCAAGCTTGAGAGAGGGATTTAGAGTGAGGGCCAATAGTCGGCACATTTACGCCGAACGGTACTAGGCTGGTCTGGTGGGCCGGTGAAAGCGTCGTGCAAGCGGCTTTTCCATTCCCAGCAAAACCCATCGAAAGCCAAATCTGGTTAGCCATCCCGTTTGTTGCTGATCTCAGTCCCAAAAGGGCTAAGAAGTCAAGGTTTTGGATAGGCTGGGACAAAGTATAGCCTGAGTTAGACAGAATCCAAAATCCTTTCCGGGAGAGCAGTTGAGGGTGATCACAAATGTCAGCTTTTGGTGTCATTTTTTGATTTTGATCAATCCAACAACAAGTCGTGCTCCAGGATGTCTTTAGACACCCCTTTGATGCACCGGGCGATCGCTCAGCCTCTCAAGAAACTGGCCGCTCAGTCTCCTTCCTTCGCTCTGGTAACCGCTAGGCTGGGGATAACGGAGTTGGCCGGGTCTGAGGCGACACAGCCTGCTCGTAAAATAATTGGACTCGTCCTAGAGGCTTGGCTAGGAGTAAAAGTCTGTTTTAATTCTTTATATTTCGCTATTGAACTTCTTAAATGCCTGTGCTTGTGAACCTGGAACTAATTACAGGGGTCGAACATCTTGTTACCTGAACCGGGCATTAGCTTTGAAATTCTTCATATTTAGACCCGCTATGTTACCATCTGTGTGAAAAATCAGTGGTGTTATCACGATTTTTTTGTTTCTCTGTGGTGGAGGAGAGTACGGGAGTGCAAGATAGATTACTGTTGGGGTATTCCAATAGCGGTGGGCAGCGCAATCACCCCGACCCAGTTCGTGTGGGTGTGATTGGCGTTGGCAACATGGGGCAGCACCATGTCCGCGTCTTAAGTCTGATGAAGGATGTAGAGTTGGTGGGTGTTGCAGATACCAATGTTGAACGCGGTATCGAAACAGCCTATAAATATCACATTCGCTACTTTGAAGATTACCGAGACATGCTGGCCCATGTCGATGCAGTCTGTATTGCTGTACCGACCAGATTGCATCACTCAGTGGGGATTGCTTGTTTAGAGGCGGGGTTGCATGTCTTGCTAGAGAAGCCGATCGCTGCAACTATTGCTGAGGCAGAGTCCTTAGTTAACGCTGCCGCAGATGCTAAGTGCATTCTCCAGGTTGGGCATATTGAGCGCTTTAATCCAGCGTTTCAAGAGCTGAGTAAGGTGCTTAAGACTGAAGAGCTTCTGGCCCTAGAGGCGGATCGAATGAGTCCTTATTCGGATCGGGCCAATGATGTGTCAGTCGTCCTTGATTTAATGATTCATGATATTGATTTGCTGCTGGAATTAACCGGCTCGCCGGTGGTGAAGCTGGCAGCGAGTGGCAGCCGTGGCGCTGCTTCTGACTATCTAGATTATGTAACTGCTACTCTCGTGTTTGGCAACGGGGTTGTAGCAACGCTAACTGCGAGTAAGGTTACCCATCGTAAGATTCGCCGGATTGCCGCCCACTGCCGGCGATCGCTAACGGAAGCAGATTTTCTACGTAATGAAATTCTGGTGCATCGGCAGACCAATACAAACACCATGGCGAATGGAACCCAAAGTCTCTATCGCCAGGATGGCATTATTGAAAGAGTCTACAGTAGTAACGTGGAGCCTTTGCGAGCAGAGTTAGAGCATTTTGTCAGTTGTGTACGGGCAGGTACCCAGCCCTACGTGGGGGGTGAACAGGCACTAAAAGCCCTGCGTCTGGCCAGTTCCATTGAGCAAATGGCACTCGATGGCAGCCTCTGGCAAGCAAGCGATAGTAAGCTGCAGGAAATTCCATCCGGGGTGGTGCCTGTTTAGGTCGCTCTTTCGGCTTACTGGTGAAAGAGTAGCGCAATCTATTCTTTCCCCCCTGATCAACCCTCCGGAATGCCGAATTGACTAAGTGATATCTTCTGCTTATCACGCTATTTCCAGGAAAGTTGTTTAGGTGCAGAGATCGTTTGACAAGCTCAGCGGTTAAGGCCGCAACGGCAGGAACAAATTCCACTGGTGCAGACTCAAGTAGGGCTTCATCGCCTTGGCAGGTTTTGCCTGCATAACCGCCGCGACTTGAATCGCCAGCGCCATTTTTCAATTCCGCAGGTGCGAACATAATCACTTTCCCCCTGACTGCGCCAGGGGGAATTTTTTTAGACCGCTGATAGGTTCACAAAATCAGCAATCCACGGGAGCGCTGGGTCAAGGCAGGGCTTCCACCCTTACACTCTGGTCTAACCTTAGTTCGTAGTGCTAGAGTCATTGCCCTGTTTCTCATGGCAACGGCGAGCCAGAGAGCCTAGCCAGCTAGGTGGTTGAGCACTTGATTTTGTCCTCAGCTTTCTCACCAAAGCGATATGCCTACAGTGCAAGTAACGCATCAGGAAGCAATTGCGGGCACGTTAGACGACGCTGACAGCGGCCTACAGTCGATGCATGCTCAATGTGCCGATTTAATGAAACGCTGCTCATTTGGGTCATTAGGGATGTCGCTGCTGCAAACGATTTTGCCAGTGGAGGCGATGAAACATTATTATATAAAGAAAGAATAATAAAAAGGACTAAGCTGCAAACGATTTTGCCAGTGGAGGCGATGAAACGGCGGCTGCCTGGGAGCGATGTATTAAGCTCTATGAGCCTTGGCTCTGAACCCAGGAATCCTGGAATACAATAGGCTTAGCTAGAACACTTAGACGAGCAAGAGGTAGGTGTTATGCTTGTCATCTTAATGAATGACCAGTTACTTTCGCCTCAGAAGGTTTGTCAGGGCTGCCTTCTAGCTGACCAGGAGGGCGCGCCTCGTTGGCGCGCTGGGCGTTTATGTTGCGGCCACGCTATCCCTACGGCATCCGGGCATCAACCGCAGCAGTTTGAGTGTGTCATGGGCTTTCGGGTGGCGAATATTGAATCGGCTTGAATCGGTTTGCCAGTTTTTTTCGCGTTGAGCGTAGCCCTCCTTCTGACGATGCCCAAAGAGTTAAACGGTCGCGAATGGGTTTCTGTACCTGTTTAGCCTTGTGCATTCGCCAGTTTGGCCTGTGCTGTGGCTAACGCCTGCCGAACCTGCTCAAAGCCTGTACCACCAAAGCTATTACGGGCAGAAACTACTGTTTTGGGAGCGATCGCGGCATAGATATCATCCGCAAAAGCTGGATGGAGTGCCTGCCACTCTGCCAGAGTCAGATCTTTGAGCAGCTTACCCTGAGCAATCGAGGTTTTTACCACTTTGCCCACTAGATTGTAGGCTTCCCGAAAGGGCACGCCCTTAGCCGCCAGATAATCAGCCACATCCGTAGCGTTAGAGAAATCCTCATTCACCGCTTGGGACAGCCGCGTTGGATTAAATGTCATCCCCTCCTGTAACAGAATAGTCATTGCCTCCAAGCAGGCTTTAACAGTAATCACACTATCAAATAACGCTTCCTTATCTTCCTGCAAATCCTTGTTGTAGGCGAGGGGCAAACCTTTCATCAGAACCAACAGGCCCTGGAGGTGGCCAAACACCCGACCAGCTTTTCCTCGTACCAGTTCAGGGACATCGGGGTTTTTCTTTTGCGGCATGATGCTGGAACCCGTAGCGCAGCTATCTTTAAGCGTCACAAAGCTAAACTCCTGGGATGCCCACATAATCACCTCCTCCGAGAGGCGACTCAGGTGCACCATCACCAGGCTGGCGGCACAGAGAAACTCGATCGCAAAATCGCGATCGCTGACCCCATCCAGACTATTGGCATAGACTCCGCCAAAACCAAGCAGCTCTGCTGTGTAATGGCGATCAATCGGAAAAGTAGTACCTGCTAGGGCCCCTGATCCCAGGGGCGAACAATTCACTCGTTGATAAATTTGTCCGAGTCGTTGCCAGTCCCGCTCGGCCATCTCAAAGTAAGCCAGCAAGTGGTGGGCCAAACTGATGGGTTGTGCTCGCTGTAGGTGGGTATAACCGGGAATCAGAGTTTCTACATGCTGCTCCGCCAGTTGTAGCAGCGCCCGTTGAAATTGGCGGAGGTGGGCTTGAATTTGTTGAATGTGATCCCGCAAATAAAGGCGAGTATCCGTGCCCACTTGGTCATTCCGCGATCGCGCTGTATGTAACTTTTTGCCTACATCCCCAACCAGTTCTATGAGCCGACGCTCGACAGCAAAGTGTACATCCTCTGCTTCAATGCCAGGGGTAAAAGTTCCGGCCCGATATTCCTGCCGGACTTGCTCTAGCCCTGCTACTAGCTGCTCCCCCTCATCAGGAGAGATAATACCTGTATGGGCCAACATCCGGGCATGGGCCTGGGAACCCGTGATGTCGTACTCAATTAGCTGAATATCAAAACCAATGCTGGCATTAAAGCGGGCGATCGCTGGATGCAGAGCCGACTCAAATCGCTGACTCCAGGTAGATGCTTGCTGACCAGTGGGGGGTTGATTGTTCAAGCAAACTCCTCAACAAAACATCTCTAAGTTTAGATGAGTGCTTAACCGAAACTGGTAAAGGTTTTGACCAGATAACCCAAAATCAGCCCCCCGAGAAAGGCCCACAACTGCCCGGTTTTGACAAAGTGGTTCCAAGTGCGGCCAATATCACCAGCAAAATCAGGATCTTTGAACTGTTGCGCTAGGTCAAGGGGCAAATGCCAATGTAAGAGTTGTGCCACATCTACCGACTGAATCAGGCTGACGCTATCAAGCATGCCATGCAAACAACTCATGTCTATCACAATCCCAAACCTCCTCAGTTAAGCTGCTACACCTACCTACAACTACCAGCGTAAACGCAATGACAAGACAGCATAGCAGGAAATCAACCAATGCGTGAACTCATTCATTTGAATTTGCGGCTGACGTTGCCCGTACCTGCATCACAATTAAGGTCATGTCATCAGAATTACGCTTGTTGGCACCAATAAAAGTCTGCACCTGCTCAAACAAGTAATCTAAGATTTCCTGGGGGTCATCGCAGTATTGGCAGGCCCATTGAAAGGCTCGCACCAGATTTTCTTCATCAAACCGTTCTCCATTGCGGTTAGCCGCATCGGTAAACCCATCCGTATAGTAAATCAGAGTGTCACCCGGTTCTAGTTGGATTTGAGCATCCTGGTACTGTGTCTCCGCATCTAACCCAATCAGCATCCCCAGAGTGTCTAGGCGCTTAATTGTATGACTGGACGCTTGCCACAACAGCGGTGGATTATGGGCCGCATTACTATAGGAAAGAACCTGAGTATGAGGGTTAAACTCAGAATAAAATAACGTGACGAACCGATTGGAGTTTTCTAAATCGGCGTACATTACTCGATTCAAGTGCTGCAAAATCCGAGCAGGGCTATGCCCATTCAAAACTTCTGCTCGCAGCATGCCGCGAGTCATGGTCATGATTAGCCCGGCGGGCACACCTTTACCCATAACATCGCCAATGACAATACTCCATCGCCCCGATTCACAGCCCCCTTCCTTGCGGGAACGCGCCCGGTCGTAACTAGCGGGAATGAAATCGTAATAGTCGCCTCCGACCCGGTTAGCCGTTTGACACTTAGCCGCAAGCGCCAGCCCTTCAATTTTGGGGCATTGTCGCGGCAACAGTTGTAACTGAATTTCAGCGCCAATTTCTAACTCGCGATCAAGCCGTTCTTTCTTGCGCAACTCAACCGTTAATTCATCATTTTCAATGGCCACTGCTGTTTGATCTGCTACCAAACGCACTAGTTTTTGGCGGGTTTCAGTCCAGGTATATTGAGGATCTCGACTAAATACATAGAGTCGGCCCCGTTCTGAGTTTTTGACCAAAATAGCCGTACCAAACACCTGGACATCGGCACCCAGACAAAAGCCCATCTGCCGATCTAGCTCAGCGATCGCACTGGCACTCAGCGGCACGATTTCCCCCGGTTTACCAGGAGTGAGCGCCGCACTCAGTTGGCGGGTTGTTGCCTCAATCGCTTTGCGCACATCCTGACAGAGGCGATTATCCTGGCAGTGCAACCGCTCCAGCCGAACTTGACCATTCGGCTTGAATAGTAGCAATACTCCCCCATCGCAGTCGGTGACGCGACTGGCCATCAGGGGAATCAACTCCAGAAACTGATTCAAATTATTAAAACTGCGGAGAGCAAAACCCAGGGAACTCAGCAAATCCTGAATTTTATGTTGCTCTCGATTCAGGCGTGCTACCAGTTCCTTAAGCGCAAACACCGGAGTGATCTCAGGGGAGGGGGCACTGAGATCAGAGGATTGCGAGGGCTGTCTTGGCAGAGGCACTGCAGTCATGTAACGAATGTCAATTAATCATAGGTAATATACAGCTTAAATATCTCCTGGTTCGACAATAAGGGAAGAGTCTTCTGACATCTTCATTTTTTGATTTAGTACTGGCTAAGCCCAATCGTCAGAATTACCCCCGCTCGCCTGCGTGGATTTGGCTCAGCCACGCCAGGCTGATGGCAACATTTTGTCGCTTCCCCTGAGGGAATGCAGTCTCTTACCAGCGATTCTTCCTCTCTTACCAGCGATCGCCCCAGTTAGGGAGAAACTCCATCCCCAGAGCAATCTCATTTAAGTTAGATAAGGATAACCAATTTCTGCAAAAGATCGTAACTCTCCCAGCAAATTCTTTGTGAATTTGCCGCTAAGGAAAAGGAAAGCATGAATAAACAGCCTGGCCCGTGCTGCTCAGCTTAGCTTTCCGAGCATTCTAGAGGATGACCCGATTAAACCAGGGGCTCGTCAAGGTTTAATCTTAGAGTTGATATCTTTGGAAACACCAGGCTTGACCAGCTTTCGGAAAAGACTGTAGCTTTAGTCAGCAAGCTTAGGATAAGACCAAGTGCTTGACCACCTGTGGTGGGTAGGCTTTCTGGCTTGCTGTCACCATGTTTCTCATGGCAACCCCTCGGCCATATCCCGAATTTTCACGTCTTGACAGACCACTAGCCATTCAGCAAGGCTTCAACAAACTCATAACTGGAGAAGGGGCGTAAATCTTCAATGCCTTCGCCCGCCCCAATGAAGCGGATTGGCAAGCCCAACTGCTGAACCACAGCCAAGGCAATTCCCCCTTTGGCGGTACCGTCGAGTTTCGTGAGAACGACCCCACTCAGTTGAGCCGCCTCTGAAAACACCTCTGCCTGACGCAAGCCATTTTGTCCGAGGGTTGAGTCTAAAACGAGCAACGATTCAATATGGGCTTCGCCTGCCTTTTTATCAATGATGCGGCGAACTTTACTCAGTTCATCCATCAAGTTCTTTTTATTCTGCAAGCGGCCAGCCGTATCCACCAGCAGTAATTCGGTTCCCCTGGCCTGAGCCGCTGCGATCGCATCAAAGACCACCGCTGCTGGATCCGTATTTTTCCCAGGATTGGCAATCACCTCGACACCACTCCGATGCCCCCAAACCTTTACCTGCTCAACCGCCGCTGCCCGAAAGGTATCCGCCGCGGCAATTAAGCAGCGATAGCCGGATTGGCTGGCAATATGAGCCAGTTTGCCAATTGTGGTTGTTTTACCGGCACCATTGACTCCGGTAATGAGCCAGATATTCAGATGATCTTTTTGGGGGGCAAATAAATAGCCCTTTTGCTCTCCTAACGGGGCATCCAGCATTTCTCGGATCAGCTGCTTCAAGTAAATAAGAGCCTCTTCTGGAGGCAGCGTTTCATCCCGCAGACGGGTTTGTAAAGCTTGAATAATGGCATCGGTAGCCGCCACGCCCACATCTGCCTGTAGCAGAGCCGATTCAATTTCAAGAACAGCATCCTCGTTCAGTGGCCCCTGGCCCACAATCGCTCGCAACTGGTTGACCAGGCCTCGCCGCGTTTTATCTAACCCCTGTCGTAAACGCTTTAACCAGGTGATTTCTTCAATTGAGATTTGCTCAGGTCGCCGCCCCTGGGAGGCCAAAATTTCAGCCGACCAGAGAAAGCCCTCATCCAGGATAATGGGCGGAGGCAGCTCAGGGGTGGCAATGGTGGTTGCTGGTGGGGTGGGTTCAGGTTCAGCGATCGCCTCAGCTTTCAGGCGTTCTAGCCGGGCTTGCCGCTCAGCCTCAGCCTCGGCCCAAAAAGGTAGGGGGGTAGCGGGTTCAGTTGCCGAAACTGCCGCTTCCGGGGAAGGGGATAGAGACTCTATCGGTTCTGCAAGGGCAGCCGCAACCTTAGCATCTGCTTCTAAAGTCGCTGTTTCAACCGTTTCAGTTTCAGACGCAGGCGCTGTTGGCACTGGAGCTTCCTGTTGGCGCTTCTGAATATTCTGATAGGCGGCTTTAGCCCAAGCCAAATAATCCTCTGCGACAGCGACCTCCGGCTCAGCGGGAGTTGCTTCAGTTGGTTCTACCTCAGGCTGGGCTGCTTCTGGTTGATCGCTATACTGTCGTCGAAACCAATCAAATGTCATTGCGCGCCTTCTGAAAACCACTGTTTAAACTGTAGTACGGCAGCGCTCCACTGGAGCTGGGTGATCCCATTTTGGACGATAGATTGAGGATTTTGGCTCACCAAAGCTCTCTGCTATTGAGTTCTCACCAGATTTAAGGAGAAAGGCGCAATGACTTGTAAGACACATTTCGACGATGCCCAAGGCTCAAACCCTAAAGATTGAAGAGAAAAGATCTCATTGGGAGAGATTATCCTGGTTTTGCCTGCAATTGATCCATCACTCGCCTTAGCACACCATTGATGAATCGATGACTATCAGCATCACTATAGCGTTTTGCCAACTCCACCGCTTCATCAATTGCAACCCGGTGATCAACCCCAAGACATAGAATTTCAGCCACAGCAATTCTCAGGATAGTGCGATCAACGGCAGCCAGGCGAGACAACTGCCAATCCACCAGGGATTCAGTCAGGATGTCATCAATCCGATCCTTTTCTTCTCTGAGGGTGGTCAACAGAGTCAGCGTATAATCTCGCACATCTTGCTGATTAGCAAGCTGAATGAATTCAGGCACCTCTAAGGCCATGCCAACCCGATTAATTGCTGTTTGAGTCAACTGAATCGACGCTTCAACCATGGAACGAGCCGCATCCAGGTTGCTGGCCCGCGTTTGGCTTGTTAGCAACCGGGTGCTACCCTGTTGCAACTCAGCGGCAGCGGTTTCTAGAGCATCGTTTGCTTCGCTGGCAAGTGCTCGAATTGCCGCAACCACAATAGCTTGCAAATCCTGATCGGGTAAGCGCGAAGGCTTGGCAGAAAGCTGGCTAGCGCTCAATAGTGCTAATTCACGGGCAATACGGCGAGGTTGCATAAAATTAGGGACTTGGGGTAAGGCTTACCCATTTGAATGACTTGAGGGTATGTCGAGCGCTAAGAGATCTGCAAATTAATCGATGGATCACAAAGCCGTTAAGAGCCGAGCATGGTTGCTTCGCAGAGCGGTATTGACACACCTTCCAAAGGAATCAAACCTGCTCAGGGGGAAATGTTGTTTTCCGGCAGTTCTCTAAGAAAGATGTTTAAAGGGGCTTCTGCGATAACTTAATACTCGCAGGTGCACTCTTCAACCTCGCTCAGGCTGAAGCAATTGGCTCTCTGTTTGAGATTGTAAGGTAGCTAGTCTAGCAGGAGTAATGGGTAAAAAGCCACTTGTAGAAAAAGCCACTTGTAGAAAAAGATGAGTGTAAAGAACAAAACATTTAGATTGTTAGCACTCCGCCCCTAGAACCCATACCTCAGCCTGACCGAATCTGAAGATAGTTGCCAGTTATTTATACTCTTCTTGCTGCTCCAGCGCCACCACTGGCAAGGGGGCCTCCACAAAGTTGTCAAAGTTGCGTTTCATTGGAAGCTGCAGTGAAGTAGAATTGCCCATCCCCTCTGGACTAACGATGCCTCCAGAAATCACCAACTTAAAAGCATCTTCAATCGGCATCGTCAGATTCAACACAGAATTTTCTGGAACAACAGCATACCAGCCAGTTGTCGGGTTTGGCGTAGTTGGGATAAAAATGCTTAGCATTTTTTCAGAAAAGTAAGACTGCATTTCGCCCGTTGCGACTCCGGTTACAAAGGCGATCGACCATAAGCCTTGGCGAGGATACTCGACTAAAACAGCCCGACGAAATCGACTGTTGGAGTCTTTTAGTAACGTTTCCAATAGCTGCTTGAGGGTTTTATAAACCGAACCCGCGAAGGGAATTGCCTGGAGAATTTGCTCACCCACATCCAGCAGCCAGCGGCCTGCGATGTTGCGCGCCATCAGACCAATGACCAAAATGCAAAGTAGTGGCACGGTCAAACCAACGAGCAGGTTGAGCAGATTGACCAACAAAGGATTCATCCCGTCAAACGGGTTAAGCTGCTTGGGAACGCGTGTGAGAAAGTTGACAACCCAATTCGCTACCGTGAAGGTCAACCAGATAGTAGTTGCCAGAGGAATTACCACCAGCAACCCAGCAATCAGATCATTTTTCAGATCTTGCTTAAATCGTTGCAGCACAGGCAGCCTCATCTCCTTTGAAAACAATCAAACTGTTAGATGCGAGAAGTACAATCAACCATCAAATCTATCTGGTCAATCACGCTCCTCTCGAAGCCATGTAGAAAAGGGAAATGACCCAATCCTCTTCTGTGAAGAATTATTTCAGCACACTTACAATATGTTAACCTTTCTTCATTATTTTAGGGGTTCTCGGTCATAGATGGGAAACTAAAACGCGATCGCCTTAACTAGCTGCTTATCCAGATTGATACCAAACTTAAGGACGACGGGGCAAGCAGAGGAGCTGGGCACGGAGCCGTTCCTGAAAGTGTAGCGTACTTGAACAGGCAGCGAAGTAAACTGTATTGTATCGAACATTCTACTACGAGGCCCAATCAGGCTACTAAAGTATCCGGCGCAGCCCAGTCCAGCCAATGGCTGCAGAGCTGATTGCCAAAAGAATGCCGCCTAAACCAATGCGCAGGCCGCTTTTAAGCGCATTTTCCTTGATTTGGCCTTCTGCTTTACGCTGATCTTCACGAATTTTTTCCAGCTCTTTGTCGCGTTGAGGGGCAATTTCTGCTTCTAGGGCTTTTGGATCTGCTTTTAGCTTTTTAAGTTTCTCTTGTTGCGCCTTCGCCTGCTTTAACTGTTCTTCGGGCAGTTGGCCAGTGCTGATGGCCTGCTCAATCGCGCCCAGTTGGGCATCCAGTTGTTGTTGCACCTGGGCATTGAGCTGACTTTCGACTTGCTTGACGCGGTCATTAATGCGCTCGAGTTCTTCTTTTTGGGCAACTTGGGTGGTGCTGACATGAAGAGGAACCAAAGCCAGAAAAAATAGCCCTAGCAGACTTGCTAACAGCAAAGTCGTTAACTTTAACCCCTTAGAACCAGTGGCTGGGCTGTCATCTCCATTGCCTTCGAGCCAAAATCCGGCAAATAGCAAAGCAATCCCAAATAGGGGGATAAAGCCTCGATCAACTGTGCGGGTTGTAAAGTCAAGAATCCAACTGTATTCCTGAAACTTTGCCCCAATTAACAGAGTGATGATATCCATCAGGTACAGCAGTAGGGTCAGACCACCAACCACTTTGAGGATAAAAGGGGCAAGGGGGGAAAAGGTTCGTGCTTTCATGCCAGATTGCTCAGCAGGACTTTACCTAGTAAAGCACTTGCGGGTTACCCTTGGAGCCTAAAAAGTTGAGAACTTTCTCAAATACCGGGAGAAACTGCTCCCAAATGTACCGTAAGTTCTTCCTTTGAGACGGTGGGATGAGTGCTGTTAGACCGTTATTTGACAGCTATGAGACGACTCAGAGGCAAAAAAACAAGCCAGTTCTTTGGACTCTTTAGGTTCTTATAGTAAAGCTTCAGGCTGTAAGATCCGCATTCCTTAGTAAAAGAAATCGGGGGAAAGATGGCTGTATGAAAAACCCCTTGTATGATGTTGGCGAAGGTTGGTTCTGGCAAATTACGGGGAAGTCAACAGCATGAGTAAACAGGTAGAAGTTTTGCCTGATAAAGCGAGCTTGATTCAACGATCGCTGGAGTTGGTGGTGAATTGCATTGAGGCGGCGATCGCCGAGCGGGGGCAGTGTACGATTGCACTGGCCGGGGGCAGCACTCCCAAGCCCCTATATGAGCAACTGGCCCTGCAGGTTTTGCCTTGGGAGCAAATCCATGTGTTTTGGGGCGATGAACGTTACGTTCTGCCGGATCATCCAGATAGTAATGAAGGCATGGCACGGCGCACCTGGCTTGATCAGGTGCCTTTTCCAGCCGCAAACATTCACCCCGTACCCACAGATTTGCCCAAGCCAGAAATGGCGGCAGAGCAGTACGAGAAGGCGATTCAGCTCTTTTTTGGAGTCAGCCCCAGGGAGTTTCCCTCCTTTGATGTGATTTTGCTGGGTATGGGCGATGATGGTCATACGGCTTCCCTTTTTCCTAAAACTGCAGCCCTTCAGGTGCAGGATCGGCTGGTAGCGGTTGGTCATAAGGATGGGCAGCCGCGGATTACGTTTACGGCCCCCCTGATTAATCACGCCCGCCATGTCATTTTTATTGTGGCAGGAGCGAATAAGCGATCTGCTCTCGCGGCAGTGTTTGCCCCCGCCGAAGACGATAGCCTTTACCCGGCTCGTTTGATTCGACCAATGGGCAAACTCTGGTGGTTACTGGATCAAGCAGCAGGGGAGCGCAGCTAAACCTTGTCCTCAGTCCAGAATGAGCGTTGTGTTTGTAGAAAAGCAACCAGTTTCGAGCTGAAGTTGGTTTAAAAACTTCTTGCGATTCTGGTGGATGCGGCCCAATCTAAGCCATAATTCAGCATTTGGTAATCAGCGTAGTCGATATGATTGTTTGCCCAAACTGCAACCATCAAAATCCGGAAGGGGCTGTGCAGTGTGAAGCCTGCTACACTCCTTTGCCCCAGATGGTGCCTTGTCCCAATTGTGGTGCCCTTGTTCAAACAGATGCTAGTTTTTGTGGGCAATGTGGTTTTAATCTGAAAACAGCTCCCAGTTCTACGGCGGCCATTGCATCAAAAGTGCCTCCAGAGGCGGCGGTACCAGACTTGGCTTTGCCGGAGCCTTTAGTCATGCCTGACCCCCTATTCATTGAAGGGCTGCCCTCAGCGATCGCCACTCCAGAAGTGCCACCGATGCAACTTCCTGATCGATCCCTTTCAGGGGAGTTCGTTCCCACTCCGGCTGTTGTCGTTCCTGTGTCGGCGGCTCCCTCCTTAGGTGGTGAGGCCAAGACCCAACTGCAGCAGCAAACGGCTCGGTTAATCCATGTGCAAACGAATGTCGTAATCGAGTTACCCCAGGGGTTATCTGTCATTCATTTAGGCAAGCCTAATGAGCGGGTGCCGCCTGATATAGATGTTTCAGGGTTTCCAGACTCGGAGGTGGTTTCACGAGTACACGCAGATATTCGCGTGGAGGCAGATGCCTTTTATATTGAGGATGTGGGTAGCTCAAACGGGACTTATATCAATAATGTGCCGCTCCCCATGGGAAACCGTCACCGTTTGCGAGCGGGCGATCGCATCGCGTTAGGAAAAGGAGATAAGGTGAGTTTTCTATTTCAGCTTGTTTAGGGATAGAACCTGCTGAATCCCACTTCAGCATTTGTGCATTCGTGTTGCATAAGCTTTACAAAACCGTTGCGATCGCAGAGGAGTAGGGCATTTACATTATCCTACTCCTGACTTAAAGGTGCCCTGCCTCATATTTTTATGCCACCTCGGAGGAAAGAAGAGTAGATTAAAGGCAAGATCTTTGCCGACCTATCAGCAGATGTTCATTCATCAGCAGAGCGGTTCCTAGGCTGGTCATCCCTGTTTCCCATTGCATTGGAGCGATCTAACTCAGTGAATCCACAATTTTGACTAAAGGCCTTGACTATTGTTTAGGGGGATACCCTATCGCAACTCAAAATTTGTCGCAACTCCCAGGAAAATCTCCACCTATGGACTTGGGCAAAATTTAGCCCTAAGTTTATCTTTAGTATTTGAGATAGCACGTCCATCTACCTATCTTTCAGTCACCCTCCAGTCTTACGACCCGTCTGTTCCAGATAAGTCAATGTTTAGTCTGAGGCAGATTGCTATAGAGTGGCTAGTCCAAATTTCTATCTTCAGTTTTTACTTAAATACTCTACCGAGCCAGTGTGATTACTCTGACCCTCCTGCATCCGATTCAGTCTACCCCAGTGCAAAGCTGGACATTTGAGCATGAGCCTGTCATTCGCATTGGGCGATCCACCGATAACCACGTGATTCTCTACAGTGCAGTGGTTTCCCGTCATCATGTTGAGTTACGGCAACTAGATGGCCAGAATTGGGAGATTTTAAGTTTGGGAGCCAATGGAACTTATCTTGACGGCAAACAAATTAGTCGGGTACCCATTACGGATGGGGTTGTGATTCGTCTGGCCCGGTCTGGGCCGAATATTCAGATTCATCTAGGACTGTCTACTACGAGAGAGGGCGCTAACGAAAAGTTAACGGGTCTGAAATCGCGCCCACAACCAACAGTACCCAGTCCGGAGAAGGTTCTTGACGATGGCATTGCCCCATCGACCACAACGAACCCCCGCAAAACGGAAACGGAAATTGATGTTGAAAACCCTGTTACAGAGAATGTCGTTGTTCCATCAGCGCCTCAACGCTCAACACTGGTTGAGCGCGAGGGTTCCCGCCCCTTAAAAGAAACGGCACCAGCGATGGAAACAGGGGAGGGAGTCGTCAAATGTTCCCATGCTAGGGCGGCAGAGGACATGGCCTTCTGCCCGGATTGTGGACAACCGTTGAAAGTCTTGCAGGTGATTGGCGATTATCAAGTGGTGAAGACGCTAGCCCGCGATCGCTTAGGGGTTACGCAACTCATCTGGCGAGAAGGGCAAACCCTGGTTCTGAAGGCATTAAACCCTGGCGTTGATCAAACGGGTGAAGTCCAACGGCTCTTTGAGCAGAGGGCACTAGCGCTCTTAGCACTCGATCATCCAGCGATTCCCCACTTTGTGGATTACTTCTTAAATGAGGGGCGTTCTTGCCTGGTGATTGAGAAAGTGTATGGGCAGGATTTACATCAATGGGTTGTCAAACATGATGTGCTCTCAGAAGCGACCGCGATCGCCCTGATGCTACAGGTTTGTGAGGCCCTAGCCTACCTGCATCAACAATCCCCCCCTGTTTTGCATCTCGACTTACGCCCAGAAAACCTGATTTGTCGGAGTGTGCCGCTGGTTGGGGCCGAATCAGCCAACTTTGCCTATAGCCAGTTGATTTTGACAGGGTTTGTCTCATTGCAAACCCTAAAGATGGATACCCAGTCAGCGGTGGTCGGCTATCAAGCACCGGAACAGCAGCAGGGCCATGCTTCGCCCGCCTCCGACTTGTTTGCAATTGGCCCAACCCTGGTTTATCTGCTGACAGGAAAGGAACCGGCTCAATTCTACGCCCATCGCGAACAGGGGTTTCGATTTTATCCGGAATATGTACCAGGGTTATCGCCTGCTCTGATTGGGGTAGTGCGGCGGCTGACGAGTCCCAATCCCGAAGATCGTTATGCTAACGCATTAGAGGTGGCAGAAGCGCTGAGTCAAGTGGTTTCAGTAGAGCGGTCAGGGGTCGAGAGGCTGTAGATAGTCTGAGGCTGCCAGAGCTGCTTAAAGGTATTGGCAAGGTCGCCTAGGATAGCAGGCTTGCGATCAAGCTGTACCTGTAAACCCGTTAAGGGATCGGTGCCACCAGAAACAATAAACTCGATGTGCTGCAGTCCCGGAATCGTCACCAGCTCGTTGAGAATCTGAGAGATGGCTTCTGTGTAAGGGTGCTGCGGTTGCTCATACCAATTGGGTGCGCCGAGGAGGGGTTGCTCTAAGCCCAGATGAAAGACCATGGCTGACCCATCAAACACCGCCGCTGCAACCGGACGCATCTCTTCCTGTAACAGCAGGTCGTGGCTTTGTACCAAATCCCGCACTTTTTCTAAGCGGACGTAGCGCTCTGGAGGGGAAGAGAGGGGATCTTGCCAGTAGAGGGCGATCGTCACCAGGTAGGTTTGCAGCATCCAGTGACCCAACTTTTGCGCTTTTGTTGCCAGATAACCGATGTTGTAAGAAGTGGCTTCAATCAATAAAGGCACGCGCTCTACGACCTCCAGCCCATACCCTCCTAGACCAGCAATTTTGCGGGGGTTGTTCGTAATCAGGCGCATCTGGCGCACGCCCAGATCCATCAAAATTTGCGCTCCCATACCATAGTTGCGCAAATCCGCCGGAAACCCCAGGTGTTCATTCGCTTCGACGGTATCCAGTCCCATGTCCTGGAGGGCATAGGCTTTGAGTTTATTTACCAGGCCAATGCCGCGCCCTTCCTGGCGCAGGTAGACGACAACGCCTCTACCAGCACTCTCAATCATTTTGAGGGCAGCCTGCAATTGCATCCGGCAATCGCAGCGCAAAGAGCCGAGGGCGTCACCGGTCAGGCATTCTGAGTGCATGCGAACCAGTACCGGGCAGTCAGGAAATTCCTCCGGGTTTCCTTTGACGATCGCAATGTGCTCAGAGTTATCGAGGGTATGACGATAGGCATGGATTTTGAAGTGGCCAAACTCGGTTGGGAGATCGGCGATCGCCTCTCGCTGGATTAACCGCTCATGTTGTAAGCGATAGCTGATCAGATCAGCAATACTGATAATCTTCAGTTGATAAAGCCGGGCATACTCAATTAACTGAGGGAGTCGGGCCATTGAGCCATCTGAATTTTGAATCTCGCAAATAACGCCCGCCGGATATAGCCCCGCTAATCGGGCTAAATCTACAGCCGCTTCCGTATGTCCAGCCCGTTTCAGCACCCCCCCCTCCCTCGCCCGAATGGGAAAGATGTGTCCCGGTCGGCGCAGATCCGATGGCTGAGTGTTGGGGTGAATCGCGACTTGAATCGTCCGGGCGCGATCCTCTGCTGAGATTCCGGTAGTGACACCTACCGCTGGGGAAGCATCAATACTGACGGTAAAGGCCGTCTGATTGCTATCGGTATTATTGGTCACCATCAGCGGTAGATCAAGCTGATCAAGCCGTTCCCCTGTCATTGCCAAACAAATCAACCCACGGGCTTTCACAGCCATGAAGTTGATCATATCTGGCGTTGCGAACTGGGCCGCACCGATCAGATCTCCCTCATTCTCCCGATTTTCATCGTCTACGACGACAATCACACGCCCCGCCTTGAGATCGGCAAGGGCAAGGGGAATCGGATCAAACTGAAACAGCCCATTGGCAGAAGCCGAGTCGAGGGGGATATGCATCTGGTGTAAAGTTTTCCTAAGACCTACTCATTCTTCATTTTAGTTCCTGCCAGTCTGGCTAGACGATGGTTAATATTGGGCTTCTTTTTCTCGAGGTAGATTAGTAGAAACTTAAAATCCTGTTGCTGCTCAACATCCGAAAGGGCTTTTCTACGATTACAATGCAGCAATCATTCGCTGATTAATCACTTCTTAAAAGGCAAGTCATTATGGGTGAAGTAAACCGTGTCCCTGTTGGAGTTGTGGGTGCTTCTGGTTATGGCGGTGTGCAGCTTGTGCGGTTAATCACCGATCATCCGAATCTAGAGCTTGCCTATTTAGGCGGTGAAAGTACGGCAGGGCAGCCTTTTTCCGATATCTATCCCCATTTGGGTCATGTGGTGAATCTGCAGGTAGAGGCGATTGACCTGGATCAGATCGCGGCACGCTGTCAAGTCGTGTTTCTCTCTTTGCCCAATGGGCTGGCTCACAAAATGGCTCCGACGCTTTTAGCCAAGGGCTGTAAGGTTTTAGATTTGTCTGCAGATTATCGTTTTTTTGACTTGAGTACCTATACGGCCTGGTACGGGGGGGATCGCCTTGATCGCGAAATTGCTGAAACCGCCGTTTATGGATTGCCGGAGTTGTACCGCGATCGCATCGCCGAAGCCCAACTTGTAGGCTGTCCTGGGTGCTACCCAACAGCTAGCCTACTGGGCATCTCCCCTTTGCTAAAGCAAGGGTTGATCGTGCCAGAAACCGCCATTATTGACGCCAAGTCTGGCACCTCTGGGGGAGGCAGACAGGCAAAAATTGGGATGCTTTTGGCCGAGGTGGATGGCTCTTTTTCAGCCTACAACGTGGGCGGTCGGCATCGCCACACCCCCGAAATTGAGCAGATTTGCAGCGATTTAGCAGGCCACGAGATTTTGGTGCAGTTTACTCCCCACCTGATTCCTATGGTGCGGGGCATTCTCTCAACGATTTATGCCACGCTGCGAGATCCGGGCCTGGTAAGGGAGGATCTACTCACTATCTACAGCGCCTTTTATCGTAATTCTCCCTGGGTACGAGTATTGCCCAATGGCACCTACCCCCAAACCAAATGGGCGGCAGGCACCAATCTCTGTTACATCGGCCTAGAGGTCGATCCTCGAACAGATCGGGTGATTGTGATGTCGGCGATCGACAACCTAATGAAAGGGCAAGCGGGACAGGCAATTCAATGCCTTAACATCATGATGGGTTGGGATGAAACCTTAGGGTTGCCCAAGCTCACGTTCTATCCCTAGTGGTTCACTCAGAGGATGCTTAAAAGCCTATCTCCCCAGTAGCCCTGATGACTAAAATCGCGGCCATACGGACAAGACCGGCCTCGGCAGGTTACGAAAGACTCCTGTTCGTTTAAGAGTATGTTTTAAAAGCCTATCCCCCTGTCACCTTGGCGACTAAAGTCGCGGCTATACGGACACAACCTGCCGATGCAAGTGATAGCAATCCCTCATTGGCTTGAGTCCGCGTCGGCAGACTTTGTTGGCGTCGTTGCGGTTTTAACTGCCGAACCCTCTTTAAACCCCCTCTAAGTCCGCTGACGCAGACGTGACTCATGTAGTTGCGGTTTTAACGCCAGACACCTTTTAAACACGCTCTAAAGGAAAAAAGAATTTTGCCTAGTAGGCTAAACCCTACCAACGATTAATGCTCCATCAGAAAAAGATTGACGGGATACAAATTCTCAAAACTTAATCCCTATTAACTCTTCGGCGCTCAGTTATCTATCCAATCTACCTGGACTCATCACTAGGTTGGGAGTAATGACATGATAGAAAGCCAGACATGGAGCAGTAGAAGAGCTGTATTAACCGCCGCTCACGGGTGGGATCAATACCACCTCATCTCCCTCTTGTAGGGGCGTATCCGCTTCAACAAATTCCAGGTTGATGCCAAAACGAGTCAGATCACGCCACTGGGCCAGACTGGGATGCTCACTAATCAGGAGGTCGCGCACAGTAACGACGGGACTTCCTTTGGGTAAACTTAGCTTCAGCTCTGGCGCGCCACAGGCTTCTTGATAGGCTGCAAACAATTTAACTGTTACTGTTACCATTTCCATAGTCGGGGTTTGCGCCTGAATAACCAAGCTCGATTGTACGCTATCGTAGTAACGGCAAGGAAATAGGACTGTCAATTCTCTGAAATAGAACGCTGCACGCTTCCCTCGACTCCGCTCAGGGAACAATGGCTAGGAGGTTTTATCCTGGCTTTCTGAGATGGATAGGCCGCCTGTGCGAATAGCTATCATTGAGAGAACTGGCATAAACCATCAGGATTCGCCATAATCGCAGCGAAGGTAGTAGTAACCCTTCTCTGCGCTGATTAGGAATAATGTCAATTTTCTCCACGTTTCAAAAAATTTTGTTAGCCCTGGGTCTCACCTTATCGATCGCTCCGCTAGGCACCACTCAACCAACCCTACCCATTACAGAAATTCGCTGGTTTAACTTCAATCCAGCCGATCGCTGGCAAGATCTAAGGTTTACCGTGCCCGATCAAGATACAACCGTGGTCGCTAATCGGAGCAAACTTCGCCGCTATGATGCCCACTTAGCCAGGATGGTTGAGCTTTCCCACTACCTTTGCCAGCGCCAGCGCCACGTCGAGGGTTATCAGTGGCAGTATGAAGCTGCGAATGGCAATGTTGATATGGGCACGTTTCGCATCTCTTGCCGCTTAGCCAGGGAAATTACTGCAGCCTATGGCTTTGCCGGTAGCGAACGAGTCGTAATCCAAAAAGCATCGGCTTCCTTTGATCGGCCTGCTATTAAAACAGAGGTATGGACGGTTCCGAAACTTAATTTTGCTGGCACCAAAGAGAATCGTTGGATGGGGTTTGTCCAGAAATTTCCCCCGACCCAGTTCTCTGAGCAAAACCAGACAATGCAACCAATGCCCCTGGCAAGTCTTCTTCCCAAAATCAAACGCAAGACGACTGTACCCATTCTGTTGCCAGGCGAAATCTTCAGCTTTGACTTACCAATTGATTATGACCTTCAGGGCGATCGCGATCACTACGAACTCAGCCTCTATCTGACACCTGGATGCCGCGCCGGAGCCTGTTATGTTGGCTCCTTTACGGCTGAACGCCAGGGCAAACTCACCCCAGCCCCAGAGATTACTGAACTCAACTCCAGAGATACCTTTCGCAAAATTCGGTTGGCCAATGGAATTGAGGGGATTTATGTAAATGTCTGTGGGGCCTACTGCACTGCTGCGGTAGAGTGGCAATCCCAGGGAGTTGTATACCGCGTAGTTGGTAAAAATGGCTATCAGCCTTACCTGGTGAAACTGGCGAATTCGGCGATTCGCTCCGGAGCGAGGTAGAGAAGGAGGGGAGGAGTGGAAAAGTCTAGAAATGGGGGCGCAGAGGATATAGAATCTGCTAACCCGCTTCCCCTTGCTCCCCTGAACTTCAACCAGGAGGCCAGGTCATTTGTCGTCCACCTAGAATGTGGAGGTGCAAATGATCAACGGTTTGGCCTCCGTCATGGCTACAATTAATCACAACGCGATAGCCGTTGGTCAGCCCTTCTTGCTCTGCGACGCGCTTCACTGTGAGCAAGAGGTGACCCATGAGCGCATGGTCTTTTGATTCTACATCGGATAGTTTGGCGATCGGCTCTTTGGGGATCACCAGGATATGGACAGGAGCCTGGGGATTGATATCGCGAAAGGCCAGACATAAATTATCCTCATAGAGAATATTCGCGGGAATTTCCTTGCGGATAATTTTACTAAAGATAGTTTCAGCCATGAACTCAGAAAAGTGACTTTGCTAAGGAAATTCTATAGGTTGGCACAACGATTGCTGCAAAAACTACAGGCAAGATTTAGCTTGGTCTTCTCAGCTTGGCAAGCCTACCTTCTGGATTTCTCAGATCGACTCATGTTCCAATCATTTCCGTAGGGGGCTAGCTTGCTCAGGATGAATCGAGAACGGCGTCAGTAGTTGCAATGTTCTAGAGCGATCGCGTTTCTGAAAGAAGTGTAAAGGAGATTTACAATATCTGCTTGTCTGTTAAGAAATATTGCCGCTTTTTGATCCCGTTGCTAGCGTGAACAAGTACCCGGGTACGTCAAGATGACCAACAATGATCACCACAGCGTTTTTCGCGCAGGAGGTACTTATGATTCTTGTCGCATCTGTACTAGTTGCAGGTTGGCTACTGGCTTCAACAATCGGAAGCTGGGCTTACTTCGCTGGTGATGTTCCCCACAACTCTGAGCTGAAGATTTGAGTCCGTTCGGCCTCTTCAGGCTAATGTGATTGTTTGATTCTATTAAGTGCAAAAGGGCTTTCCCGTGTGGGAAAGCCTTTCCTCAAACCTTTAACCGCAGCCTTTAATTAAACGTGTTTTATATAGAAGTGTTGCGTTAAATGCCTGATGGCATCATTTAACCCCTAGGAAGCATTTAGTGAAGTGCAAAATGTCTTCTGCATCGACATGGTAACGTTTTGTCAATGTGATTTCTGTATTCTAGATCTGAATTGACTGGGTATAGAGCCAACTGTGATTAGCCAGGAATTGTGATGCAAGGGTAGTTTTCCCAGGGAATTGGCAGAGCACTCTGCTCCTTATGTGTCACTCTAGTCAAAGTGAAATCCAGTTAAAGTAAAATCCAGGCAAATCGCTGAAAGTCTTTTGCTTTGCGGTTAAAGCCTGTTAACGCCCACAACAGTCAATCTTAGCGAAGCACACGGTCAATGTTGGACATAGCCCTAATCAGAACATGTCATCCTTATCTTCTTAGACATAGACCTATTTCCCAATAGGTCTTCTATATCCGATCTATAATTCATCATTTATTTCTTAAAGCTCAAAACTTTACCCTAGACCAACCCAATCTCCTCATACCTATCCAGGTAATTCATCAAGCCAATATCAAAATCCTACTCTTTCAGATTAAATCCAACTTTTATACTTTATGTACTTAAAACAAGGCTCAACCGTTCACATTGGATGCAATGCTTAAGCTCTCACTGCACTACAGCATTCCCTTATCCTATCCCAGATAGAAATCATCAATCTGCTACAAATTGCAGCTTTGCTCAGAAAGCTTAGGACAAAATCAAGCGCTCAGTCACCAATGCTGGGCTGGCTTTCTGACTCGCTGTCGCCACGAGAAACATGGTGACGGCTGTACTTCTGGCAAACCTTTTCAAGTGCAGGAGCGTTTGTACGACCTAGCCCCAAAAACCCTTTCTTTCATAACTTTGCTCGCCCAGTATGGCCTTAAATGCTCTTGTGATGAAGCTTGAATGGCTCCATAATCACTCATGCTTAAGCGAGTCAGTAGTACGAATCAAGATGAGAACAGGGTTTGGAAAATAGCCATAGTCACCAGACTTAGGACGGGGTGCAGGGGTGGAACCCCTGGCTGGGGGCGAAGCCTCCACACCCCCTTAAACCCAGTGTCCTAAGCAACTTGGCGACAGCTATAGAATTGATTGCTGAAGGAAAATTCACCAGACCCCCTTTCGCTCAAGTGTACTAATGCGTTTGCGTAGTGCTATGACTGAGTAGCAGAAGGTTAATGGGGGTTAAATTTTGAGAGTCTGCGCTGTCAAGATTTTCCTGGCAGGACACTGAGTTATTGACCCGAATTTGCCTGAATCCATTCCTCAATGCGAGCAATCTCCACTGCATAATTGAGCACTTGGCCATTGATGCGTCGCCAACCAGCATGGATTGCCACAATATAGTAGTCATTGTCAAACTTACTGATGATAGGCCCACCTGATGCGCCCCCTGTCGTATCACAGTCATGCAGCAGTAAATCCGCCTGCTTTTTCAAAATGCTACAGCCACGATGCACGCCTGCTGTCATGCCTGGCCCCGCTTTTAGCACAATGCCTGGAATACTTCTGGGGGTTTTGGGAAAATCGGCGGAGTAGCCGACAAGCTTCACTTGGCGGGGGCGGTTCGTCAATTGGGTGTAGGGTAAATTTTTCCAGCCCAGGTAGCCATATTTCTTGCCTAGTGGCCTGTCGAGCTTGAGCAAGGCCCAATCACTGGCATCATTGCCATCGCGAAAATTAGTGCCAGCATAGTAGGTTTGCACATGGGCGACATCTTCAGGGCTTTGCAATTCTCCATCAATTAAGTTGGGCTTAAAGCTCATTCGCCGACTCACCTTGCCAGACTCTGGGTGAATCACGCAATGGGCATTGGTAAGAACAATGGTTTCAGCCACTAGGGTGCCAGTGCAGTTATAGGGTTCCCCGTCGGCACTGGTACCTTCTACTCGCCCGATCGCGGCCCAGGGAAATTCACGACTCATCATCGGTACCCGGTCATCTTTGCCGATCACAGCCCGGTAGGGAAAAGGGTTGTCGTTGCGACGCAGGCGATCAGGAACAAAGGTGCGATTTTGGGGATCAAGGGGGAAGGCCCCGGGAGTTAGGGTGGGGCTGAGTTCCGCTGGTGCAGCAGGTGTCGTGAATCCCGGTTGGGTCAGGTTGCTTAGGGCGATCGCCGTCAGACAGGCAAGCAGGTGGTGATAACGACTCATAGGATCGAGGCAGGTAAAATTCAGCAGACTTTAAGACCAGATAGGACTCAATACAACTGATCAGAGTTAGGTTCCGGTTGTGGGCAAAGAAAAATGCTGACCAGCGACAGACACGAGCACCAAAGGATTAAGCTAGAATGACCCCTTGGAAATGATCCCCGTTGACAGCTGAACCTTCCCAAAGTCCTGAACTGGAAGTCTACCTTCAGAAATCTGCCGGTAGCGCAACGACAGGTTTTACTCGGGACTGGAACCTGAGCCGGTCAAATTTCAATTGAGCCAACTGGAGATGCCTGACCGGGAGTAGGGCTGTTCTTGATTCCAGCGATCGCGAAACATATCCCCCGTAAGACCTATGAAACTTCCTGTGTCCAAGTGGGTGCTGTTTTTCTTTATTGTGCCAGTTGCTATTACCAGCATCGCGGCCTGGCAGTTCATGAACTGGTGGAACCGTGTGAGTGCCGCCCCAGCAGCAATGGCATCCAATGCTCAAGTGATCAAATTTAGAATTAAAGCGGGCAGCACGGCCCAACAGATTGGGCGGGAGCTAGAGTCGCTGGGCATAATCCGCTCCAGCCGAGCCTGGGATCTGTGGTCACGCTGGCTCATGCTGAATGAACCCCAGGGTAGCTATCAGGCAGGCACTTATGAATTATCTGCGGCCGATCCCCTGGAGAAAACAGCCCGTAAAATTTGGCACGGAGAGGTAACTCAACTGTCTTACACCATTCCAGAGGGCTGGTCGATTCGCCAAATGGCGGCTTATTTTGAAGCTCAAGGCTTCTTCTCAGCCCAGGATTTTTTAGCTGCTACAAAGAAATTTGATGCCAGCAAATATCCATGGCTACCCCAGGTTTCACCAGAATATCCTCGCCTCGAGGGCTATCTCTACCCTGATACCTATCAACTGGCCGCAGGTGAAGTCACGCCCGAAGATATCATCCACCAAATGTTGAGCCAGTTTGAACGGGTTGCCCTGCCGGTTTATCAAAAAGCTAAGGGCAAAACAACCCTGACTCTGGCCGAGTGGGTGACGTTAGGTAGCATTGTGGAAAAAGAGGCCGTTGTCGCTTCTGAACGCAACTTAATTGCTGGGGTTTTCACAAATCGCCTACGCAAAGGCATTCCCCTTGCCTCCGACCCAACGGTGGAGTATGCCTTTGGCATTACCCAAACCCCCGATCGCCCCCTTACTTTTCAGCAGGTGCAAACCCCCCATCCCTACAACACTTACATCAATCCTGGCTTGCCGCCAACAGCAATTGCTAACCCTGGGGTAGCCAGCCTGCGGGCCACCCTTACCCCAGAGACAACGGATTATCTCTACTTTGTTGCCCGATACGACGGAACCCACGTGTTTAGCCGTACCATAGAAGAGCATTTGGCTGCTCAAAATGCGATTCACGATCAGCGCGAAGCTGCTCGGTCGCAACAGCAGCCTGCTCAACCCTGATGCCGACAGGTTTAATGGCGGTTTCGTAAGCCTATGACTTGGGGAAAACTCCTGCAACCCGACTTGATCATACAAGGCTCGGTGCTGCATCTGACGCCTGCGCTCCTACAGCAGTATCAATTGCAGGGGCTGGTGCTAGATGTAGACGAAACGCTTGTGCCAATGCATCTGGATGAAGCAGCAACAGAGTTAGTGCCCTGGTTAGCTGAGATTCGACAGATGATTCCTGTCTGGTTAGTTAGCAACAATATCCGGCAGGGACGCATCGGACGAATTGCCCAGTCCCTCGACTTACCGTACATTGCTGGAGCGGGAAAACCATCTCGACGAAAGTTGAGACAGGCTGTTGCAGCAATGAATCTACCGGCTGAACGGGTCGCAATGGTGGGCGATCGCTTGTTTACAGACGTACTGGCGGGGAATCGCCTGGGGATGTTTACCATCCTGGTAGAGCCGATGGTTTATGAAAATCATCAGCGTCGTTCTCCCTTCTTTGCTTTTGAAGTCTGGCTGTCAAAGGCACTGGGGGCCTCGCTTGTTTTTCCAGGAGCCGGTTCTGTTTGCTCGCAGGAACATCAAGGGGATTAGCGGTGACCCGACCCAGATTCGCTATTCTGGATTGGGCCGTAGCGCAAACCATTCTTTGTCCAGGTTTAGAAAGGTTGCTTTACCTGTGGGAAAACTTTAGGTTTCATACTAGTCTTAGTATCTGCAATATACCTTTGAAGTCTTTTCTCCTATAGGGCACATCCATGGATAACAAACTAATGCTGATGATTCCGGGGCCAACGCCTGTACCCGAATCGGTTCTACTAGCAATGGCAAAGCACCCGATTGGCCACCGCAGTGGTGATTTTGCCAAAATTATGGAAGAGGTGACCCACGGCCTTAAATGGTTGCATCAAACTCAAAATGACGTGCTGATTTTAGCGGCTAGTGGCACCGGGGCGATGGAAGCGGGCATCATTAATTTTCTGAGTGCGGGCGATCGCGTCCTGGTAGGGAGTAATGGCAAGTTTGGCGATCGCTGGGTGCAGGTCAGCAAAGCCTACGGCTTGGCAGTAGAGGTCATTTCAGCAGAATGGGGCCAGCCCCTTAATCCAGAGGTCTTCCGCGAACGGCTGGAAGCAGATACCGAAAAAACCATCAAAGCGGTGATCATCACCCATAGTGAAACATCAACAGGGGTCATAAATGACCTCGAAACCATCAACCAATCTGTCAAGGCCCATGGCGAAGCCCTAATCATTGTTGATACGGTTACCAGTTTGGGTGCCTGTAATGTTCCTGTGGATCAGTGGGGATTAGATGTTGTCGCTTCTGGCTCCCAGAAAGGATACATGATTCCCCCTGGCTTAAGCTTTGTGGCCGTTAGCCCCAAGGCCTGGAAAGCCTATGAAACAGCTACCCTGCCCAAGTTTTATTTAGACCTCGGCAAGTACAAGAAAGATGCAGCGAAAAACAGCAATCCTTTCACCCCCCCGGTGAATTTATTTTATGCGCTGCAAGCCGCTTTGCAGTTGATGCAGGCTGAAGGGCTAGAAACCATTTTTGCCCGTCACTATCGCCTGATGTCTGCGACGCGGGCAGCCGTCCAGGCCCTGGGGTTGCCTCTGTTTGCTCCAGAAGGTGCTGGTAGCCCCTCAATTACTGCGGTAATCCCCGATCAGGTAGATGCTGAACAGATTCGCAGCATCATGAAAAAGCGCTACGACATTTTGCTGGCAGGTGGTCAAGACCATCTCAAGGGCAAAATCTTCCGCATTGGGCATCTGGGCTTCGTGAGCGATCGCGATATCTTAACGGCGATTGGTGCCCTCGAAGCCACGCTCCAGGAGCTAGGTTATGAGGGTGCAACGGTTGGGGCCGGGGTCGCTGCTGCCGCTAAAATTTTGGCCCAGTAACCTTGCTGAGCCAGCAGCTCGCGGCTTTTCTGGCTTTTCGGTGAAAGAGGAGTGTATGCTCCTCTTTCATTCCCATTCCCCTAATAACCTCTATTCCCTAAATACAGGATTCGCTCACCGTCCCCTTAATCTAAAATCGCAGCTCTAAAACAGGCTCCCCTCCTAATGTGGCTCATAGGGTGCTTACGCTAATCAACCCCCTGTGAGGCTTTTGTAGCTTGGCACTAAGAACACCCAGATTAATTTGTAGAGATCCCTAGACAAAACCGTGTAGGTTGTCCTAGTATAGTTAATCGCTGCCTAATTATCCCGAAGAGCAACCTCGCTGAAGAGTGATTGTTAACTAGAAACCTTTCAGCTTGTTCCTGAAGTAGATACTGTGCGGCTTGCTGCTCAAGTCTTGACAGGAAAATGTTGGCTCAAGTGTTCTAGACGGTTTCAGGGTCTATACTGAACATCCGTTAAGTCAGTTGGTTCAAAGGTCAACTCAAAGGTTGTCCATTGATTTTACTGAGTAACCTTATTTAATCCGCAGATCACCTTTTGTATAGGTAGGGTTTGCAGCGACTGTTTGCTCGTCGCTCTATTGTTGATTGCCTTTTGTGGCGTGTAGTTAAGGGGGCTTAGTTGCCGTGTCTGTTGGTATGCTCGGAACCAAAGTTGGTATGACCCAAGTGTTTGATGATACCGGGAAATCAATTCCTGTGACGGTCATTCAAGCAGGGCCATGTACCGTGACTCAAATTAAAACTCCAGAAACAGATGGCTATCAGGCAGTTCAAATTGGCTACGGCAAAGTTGCTCAAAAAGCCCTAACCAAGCCTGAGCTAGGTCATCTGACCAAAGTTAACGCCGAACCGCTGCGCCATCTGAAGGAGTATCGTCACGGGGTTGATCCCGCTCGTTATGAGTTGGGTAGTCAACTTAAGGTTGATATTTTTGAACCTGGTCAGCTTGTAGATGTGATCGGTACCAGTATTGGCCGTGGGTTTGCGGGTTTTCAAAAGCGGCATAATTTCGGTCGCGGCCCCATGTCCCATGGCTCTAAAAATCACCGGGCACCAGGCTCAATTGGCTCTGGTACAACTCCAGGAAGAGTTTACCCAGGTTTGCGGATGGCTGGTCGGCTGGGAGGCTCCCAGGTTACCATCCGCAAGCTGTCGATTGTAAGAGTGGATGTGGAACGGAACTTAATTCTGGTAAAAGGTTCGGTTCCGGGTAAACCAGGGGCGCTCCTAAACATTGTTCCAGCAAAGAAGGTTGGTAACAGATAGGGCAATTGGATTTAGAGATGGATTGTGTAGGGCTGGTAGGAGTTCGCTCTTTGGCTCAGGAAACAGCGAGGAATGCGTCATGGTTGAGTGTGTGGTCAAAGATTGGCAGGGAGCAGATGCTGGGTCAGCATCGCTTGATCTGAAGGTGGCAAAAACAGAAAATGCCTCCCACATTGTGCATCGAGCATTGGTACGGCAAATGGCAAATGCTCGTCAAGGAACTGTTTCGACAAAGACTCGATCTGAAGTTAGCGGGGGTGGTCGTAAACCCTGGAGGCAAAAGGGGACTGGGCGTGCCCGTGCTGGCTCAAATCGTTCGCCCCTATGGCGAGGGGGTGGCGTCATCTTTGGCCCCAAGCCACGGGATTACAGCCTGAAGATGAATCGTAAGGAACGTCGCCTGGCGTTGAGAACAGCGCTCCAGGGACAGGTAGAAAATCTGGTTGTGGTCGAAGATTTTGCCGATAAGTTACCCCGTCCTAAAACGAAGGAAATGGCTCAAGCTCTGACAAATTGGGGGATTGAGCGGGGTTCAAAGGTGTTAATGATAATGGCCGAGCGCGATGAAAATGTTTATTTATCTGCTCGCAATATTGACGGGTTAAGGCTGATTTCAGCAACCAATTTGAATGTGTTTGATATTTTGGCGGCAGATCAAATAGTTATAACTGCTTCTGCCCTCGAAAAAATTAAGGAGGTCTACGGTGATTAATACTGATTCCCGTCAATTAGTGGATTTGATTCGCCGCCCTATCATCACAGAGAAAGCAACCCTATTGCTGGAAAACAACCAGTACACCTTTGAGGTTGACCCCAAAGCGACGAAGCCACAGATTCAAGCGGCGATCGAACTGTTGTTTGAAGTCAAGGTGATGGCCGTCAACACCCTGAAACCACCACGCAAGAGCCGTCGCGTTGGCAAGTTTATGGGACATCGTCCCCTCTACAAGCGTGCAATTGTGACACTTGCTCCGGGTGAATCGATTCCGTTGTTTCCAGAAGTGTAGAGTCTTATCCCGATTTCAGAAGTTGGTTGTGTGGTTTGTTGGTCAGCTGTTTTGTAAGAGATTAAGTTATGGGTATTCGTAGCTATCGTCCCTACACTCCAGGTACTCGGGAACGGGTTGTCTCTGATTTTTCGGAGATTACAAAAACGGAGCCGGAAAAATCCTTGACGATTTATATTCATCGGGCTAAGGGTCGGAATAATCGGGGTGTAATTACCTGTCGGCACCGAGGAGGAGGACACAAAAAGCTTTATCGCATCGTTGACTTTAAGCGCGATAAACGAGGGATTCCAGCGGAAGTATTGGCTGTTGAATATGATCCCTTTCGTAATGCTCGCATTGCTCTTGTGCAGTACGAAGATGGGGAAAAGCGGTACATTCTTCATCCGGCTGATCTGAAGGTGGGTGCAACCATTTCCGCTGGGCCTGATGCTCCTATTGAAGTTGGGAACGCCTTACCGCTGATGAATATTCCCTTGGGTACGATTGTCCATAATGTGGAGTTGATTCCTGGGCGGGGCGGGCAGTTTGTCAGAGCCGCAGGAGCTTCAGCCCAGGTTGCTGCGAAGGAAGGGAATTATGTCACTTTGAAACTTCCTTCAGGGGAGGTTCGAATGATCCGCCGAGAGTGTTACGCCACCATTGGTTCCGTTGGTAATGCCGACGTACGCAACACTAGTCTGGGTAAAGCTGGACGTAAGCGTTGGCTGGGCCGTCGTCCCGAGGTGCGGGGAAGTGTGATGAACCCAGTTGATCACCCCCATGGTGGGGGCGAAGGACGCGCCCCAATTGGGCGCTCTGGACCAGTGACACCCTGGGGTAAACCAGCTCTGGGGGGTAAGACTCGGAAGAAGAAAAAAGCCAGCAGTGCGCTTATCGTGCGTCGCCGTCGGAAGTCTTCTAAACGCGGTAAGGGCGGTCGTCAGTCGTAATTGATGAGGGAGGAGCTATGGGGCGTTCACTAAAAAAAGGACCATTTGTTGCTGACCATCTCATGCGGAAGGTAGAAGCACTCAATGCTAAGGGGGATAAGCAGGTAATTAAAACCTGGTCGCGTGCTTCTACGATTCTGCCCCAGATGATTGGGCATACCATTGCCGTTCATAACGGGCGTCAGCATGTTCCGGTTTATGTCACGGAACAGATGGTTGGTCACAAGTTAGGAGAGTTTGCTCCAACTCGAACATTTAAGGGGCATGGGGCAGATAAAAAGTCGAAGCGATAGGAGTTTGGGCTGGCGGCGTGATGCCTACTGGCTTTAAGGAGAGGGGATATGGCTGTTGATATTGCAAACGAAGTGAAGGCAACTGCTCGTTATATCCGGATGTCACCTTTTAAGGTTCGCCGGGTTTTAGACCAGATCCGTGGTCGGAGTTATCGGGAAGCTCTGATTATTTTGGAGTTTATGCCTTACCGAGCCTGTGAGCCAATTTTGAAGGTGCTCCGTTCAGCGGCTGCTAACGCAGAGCACAATGAGGGGTTTGATCGAGCCAGTTTGATCATCAGTCAAGCTTATGCGGATCAGGGGCCTGTGCTACGGCGTTTTCGACCCCGCGCCCAGGGTCGGGCTTATCAAATTCGCAAGCCAACCTGTCACATTACTATTGCTGTTGCTCCTGATTTTGAAGAGTAACTTCTAGCCACCGTTGACTACTGCATTGAGGACGCACTCGTGGGACAGAAGATTCATCCAGTCGGATTTCGACTTGGCATTATTCATGAACATAAATCGCGCTGGTACAGCGATTCCAAGCGCTATCCAGAATTGCTGAAGGAGGATTTCAAAATTCGGCGATTTGTGGATAAAAATCTCAATAGCGCTGGGATTTCTGAGGTGCGGATTGAGAGAAAAGCGGATCAAATTGATTTAGAAGTGCGAACGGCTCGTCCAGGGGTTGTAGTGGGTCGCGGTGGCCAGGGTATTGAAGCGCTGCGGGCGGGCTTGCAGAAGGAGCTTGGTGTGGGCGATCGCCAGATTCGCATTAATGTTGTTGAAGTTGCCCGTGTCGATGCAGATGCTAACTTGATTGCTGAATATATTGCACAGCAACTGGAGCGGCGGGTTTCTTTCCGGCGCGTGGTGCGTCAGGCCATTACTCGTGCCCAAAAAGCAGGGGTAGAGGGGATCAAAGTTCAGGTCAGCGGACGTTTAAATGGAGCGGAGATTGCGCGTCCAGAGTGGACACGCGAAGGTAGAGTGCCCCTGCACACTTTGCGGGCTGACATCGACTACGCTTACAAGATTGCTCAAACCATTTACGGCACTCTTGGCATCAAGGTTTGGATTTTTAAGGGAGAGGTTCTACCGGGTCAGGAGTTACAAGTTGCCCCAGTCGCCTCTAAGCCGCCCCGTCGCCAGCAGCGGCGTCGCCAACAATTTGAAGACCGTTCCAATGAAGGCTAAAGAGCCATGCCTGACTTCTTTAGGTAAACTGCCATGCTAAGTCCAAGACGTACAAAATTTCGTAAACAACAGCGCGGTCGCATGACAGGAGCGGCGACCCGTGGCAATACCCTCAGCTTCGGGGATTTTGGCTTACAAGCTCAAGAGTGCCACTGGATTACTGCCCGTCAGATTGAGGCTAGCCGTCGTGCCATGACCCGCTATATCCGCCGGGGTGGCAAGATTTGGATTCGGATTTTCCCGGATAAGCCTGTCACTATGCGTCCAGCAGAAACTCGGATGGGTTCTGGTAAGGGGGCACCGGAGTACTGGGTGGCAACGGTTAAGCCCGGTCGTATTTTGTTCGAAATTGCCGGTGTGCCCGAGGCGACGGCACGAGAAGCCATGCGTTTGGCTGCTTATAAGTTGCCCATTAAGACTAAGTTCATTACGCGCGTAGCGGAGGAGTCCTAAGTTATGTCTCTTCCTAAGATTGAGGATGCTCGTCAATTGAGCAATGAAGAGTTAGAGAAGCAAATTCTGGCCGTTAAGCGAGAGTTGTTCCAACTGCGGTTTAAGCAAGGGACACGGCAACAGGGTGTGCAACCACATCAGTTTCGTCATGCTCGCCATCAGTTGGCTCAATTGATGACGGTAGAGCGCGAACGGCAGTTGCAAACCGCAGCAGAGGCAGAGGAGTAAGTCATGGCAGTGAAAGAGAGAGTTGGTTTAGTCATCAGCGACAAAATGAATAAGACCGTTGTGGTAGCTGTAGAAAACCGCGCAGCTCACCCTAAGTACGGAAAAATTGTCGTTAAGACAAAGCACTACAAAGCTCACGACGAAGAAAACCAGTGCAAGCAAGGCGATCGCGTACGGATTCAAGAAACCCGTCCCCTTAGTCGAACGAAGTTCTGGCAAGTTGTTGAAATTCTGTCATCTACAACCAGTTAAGGGCGAGAGGTAACGAGTCATGATTCAGCAGGAAAGCTATCTCAATGTGGCAGATAACAGCGGTGCCCGTAAGCTCATGTGTATTCGGGTATTGGGGGGAAATCGTCGCTACGCTGGGGTCGGTGATGTGATTATTGCCGTTGTCAAAGATGCAATTCCCAATATGGCGGTTAAAAAGTCCGATGTGGTCACGGCTGTGGTTGTACGTACGAAAAAGAACCTCCGCCGGGATAGCGGCATGAGTATTCGATTTGATGATAATGCAGCGGTTCTAATCAACAAGGATGGAAATCCGAGAGGTACTCGTGTTTTTGGTCCTGTTGCCCGTGAACTAAGGGATAGAAACTTTATGAAAATTGTTTCGCTCGCGCCGGAGGTGCTGTGATGGCCTACAAGCAATCCACCAAAGTCCGTTTCAAAATGCACGTTAAAAAGGGCGACCTAGTGCAGGTAATCGCAGGCAAAGATAAGGGAAAGGTTGGAGAAATTATCAAGGCGATTCCTGAAGCAAGCAAAGTGATTGTTAAAGGCGTTAACATGCGCACTCGGCATGTTAAGCCCCGACAGGAGGGAGAATCAGGGCAAATTGTCGTGGAAGAAGCTCCAATTCATAGCTCTAACGTCATGCACTACTCGGAAAAGCAGAAAGTGGTTAGTCGAGTTTGCCACAGCTTTACAGAAGGCGGACGCAAGGTTCGGATGTTAAAGAAAACTGGTGAAGTGATCGATTAATGGTTTGTAGTGGGTTCCGTTACGCTCGCCCCTGACTACGCCCAGGGATTATTAGGAAAAAACGATGTCACGACTCAAAACACAATACCAAGAGAAGATTGTTCCAAAGTTGATGGAGCAATTCAAGTACAAAAATATCCATCAGGTTCCAAAAGTTGTTAAGGTCACCGTCAACCGAGGACTCGGTGAAGCTTCGCAAAACTCTAAGGCTTTAGAGTCTTCTCTGGCCGAGATTGCGGTTATCACAGGGCAAAAACCCGTGGTGACACGGGCCAAGAAGGCGATCGCAGGCTTCAAAATTCGTGAGGGTATGCCCGTCGGTGTCATGGTGACTCTGCGAGCGGATCGAATGTATAACTTTTTGGATCGCCTGATCAGTCTGGCTTTACCACGGATTCGTGACTTTCGCGGCATCAGCCCCAAGAGCTTTGACGGTCGGGGGAACTACACCCTTGGGATTCGGGAGCAACTAATTTTCCCTGAAATTGATTACGACTCGATCGACCAGATTCGCGGGATGGATATCTCCATCATTACGACTGCAACCACTGATGAGGAGGGTCGCGCTCTGTTGAAAGAGTTTGGGATGCCCTTCCGGGAGAACTAAGCAGGTTTTAGCAAGGAAAACTATGGCGACAAACGACACCATTGCAGATATGTTGACCCGCATTCGAAATGCAACGATGGCGCGGCATAAAACAACCGAGGTTCCCGCTACCAAGATGACCCGTAGCATCGCCCAAGTTTTGAAGGACGAAGGCTTTATTGCAGATTATCAAGAAGATGGTGAAGGAATCAAACGGCGTTTGGTGCTAGCTCTGAAATATAAGGGCAAAGGTCAACGACCGATCATTACAAAGTTGAAGCGAGTGAGTAAGCCCGGCTTTCGAGTCTACTCCAGTTGTAAGGATCTGCCACGGGTGCTGGGTGGTATTGGTATCGCCATTGTTTCAACCCCCAACGGCATCATGACAGATCGACAGGCGCGCCAGAGCGGGGTTGGTGGAGAAGTCCTTTGCTACATCTGGTAAGTCGTCAGGTGAAACGAATCAGGTGAAACTAAGTGGAGGAACGGTGAGTCATGTCTCGTATTGGTAAACGTCCCATTAACCTACCCGCGAAGGTCACGGTTGCAATTGAGGGGCAAACAGTCACAGTCAAGGGGCCTAAGGGCGAACTGTCGCGTACCCTTCCCGACGGGGTTACTGTTACCCAGGAAGGGGAAACGCTTCTGGTGACTCGTAAGGATGAGTCTCGAACCGCCCGAGAGCGCCATGGACTTTGCCGAACGCTTGTCGCCAACATGGTTGATGGCGTGTCCCAGGGGTTTCAAAAGAAGTTAGAAATTCAGGGGGTCGGTTATCGGGCGCAGGTTCAAGGCAAGAACCTCAACATGAATATGGGCTACAGCCATCCTGTTATCATCGAACCCCCTGACGGCATTCAGTTTGCAGTGGAAAACAATGTTAACGTGACCGTCAGTGGAATCGATAAAGAAATTGTTGGCAACACAGCCGCTCGTATTAGGGCGGTGCGTCCGCCTGAACCCTATAAGGGTAAGGGGATTCGTTATGCTGGGGAATTTGTTAGACGCAAGGCTGGTAAGGCAGGGAAGAAGTAAGCCATGAAACTCACTCGCAAGGAATCAGTCCGGCGGCGGCATCGTCGCGTTCGCCGTTCGGTTACTGGAACAACGGAGCGGCCAAGGTTAGCCGTTTTTCGCTCAAACCAGCATATTTACGCCCAGGTAATTGATGACACGCATCAACACACACTGGTGGCCGCATCAACAGTTGATCCGGATATTCGTACAGCACTTGAGTCCAGTTCAAATTGTGAGGCCGCGATCGCGGTTGGCAAGTTAGTTGCTGAGCGCTCAATTCAAAAGGGAATTACCCAGGTTGTTTTTGATCGTGGTGGCAATCTTTATCATGGTCGGGTTAAAGCGCTAGCTGATGCGGCTCGTGAAGCTGGTTTGAAATTTTAACTTAACGGGGCACTGGTATGGCAAAGGAACGCAAGGCAAAAAAGACCCGGGAAAAAGAGTCTGAGTGGCAGGAGCGTGTTGTTCAGATTCGCCGGGTGACGAAGGTCGTAAAAGGAGGCAAGAAGCTCAGCTTCCGGGCGATCGTTGTAGTTGGCAATGAACGCGGGCAGGTCGGGGTCGGTGTTGGCAAGGCAGCAGATGTAATTGGTGCTGTTAAAAAGGGTGTGGTTGATGGGAAAAAGCATCTGGTTGATGTTCCATTAACCAAGTCCAATTCGATTCCCCACCCCGCCACGGGGGAAGGTGGGGCTGCGCGCGTTATGATGCGTCCTGCTGCTCCTGGTACCGGAGTGATTGCTGGTGGCTCTGTCCGTACTGTTCTGGAATTGGCTGGAGTCAAAAATGTGTTGGCTAAACAGCTTGGTTCTGACAACCCCCTGAATAATGCTCGGGCAGCCATCAACGCCCTGGGTGGGCTGCGCACTTTCGCCGATGTTGCCGAAGATCGAGGGATTCCAGTCGAAAATCTTTATCGCTAATCGTTGTTTGAGGTAAAAGCTATGAGACTTTCAGATGCAACCCCTAAGAAAGGTGCGATAAAGCGTCGCCGCCGCGTCGGGCGAGGAATTGCCGCCGGTCAGGGTGCGAGCTGTGGTTTTGGTATGCGGGGGCAAAAATCTCGCTCCGGTCGTCCAACTCGCCCTGGGTTTGAAGGGGGGCAAACACCGCTCTATCGGCGGTTACCTAAGTTAAAGCATTTTCCTCTGGTTAATCATAAGGAATACACCATTATTAACTTGGATGATTTGGCCAGTTTACCTGCGAATACAGAGGTGACGATTGAGTCTCTTTTGCAAGCGGGGATCCTTACGACTAACGATGGCCCACTCAAGGTTCTAGGCGATGGAGATATCACCGTTCCCTTAACTGTTAAGGCAGCTGCCTTCAGTGCCTCAGCTCGCGCTAAAATTGAGGCGGCTGAAGGTCGTTGTGAAGTGCTTGCTTAGATGATTCTCAGTGATGCTTTGATTGGACTATGAGCCTGTGTCTGACCCAGAGTTATTCGTGCAGGTAAGCTGGTGAACCAGAATTCTCAGCTCTGCGGCTAAAGTTAAGCTGTTAAGCTAAGCGTAACCTGAGATAGTTGGAAATATCTGGCTTCCCCAGGCAAAAAATTTAAGTCTGGGCTTGCACAAGGCGCGTCCCAGTTCCGGATTTCGTAGTTCATCTGCTCGCCTTTTATCGAGTCTTCAAGACCGTCTAACCCTAGAGGATAATCCATGGTTGTCAGTCGAGATAAAACCCCCACTGCTCAGGAAACGTTTGCCCAAATGGCCCAGGCCGCTGGTTTGCGAGGTCGCATCTTGTTGACCATTGGGATGCTGTTACTGATCCGTTTAGGGATGGTTCTCCCTATTCCTGGAATCAACCGGGCAGCCTTTGCTGAAAGTATTCAGAACAACCCGGTGATTGGTTTCTTAGATCTTTTCTCTGGCGGCGGGTTTTCGGCTCTGGGGATTTTCTCTCTAGGAATTTTGCCCTATATTAATGCCTCAATTATTCTGCAGCTACTGACAGCGGCGATTCCTTCCCTGGAAAATCTTCAAAAGAACGAAGGGGAAGCAGGGCGACGCAAAATTTCTCAGATTACACGCTATGTTGCCCTGGGTTGGGCCATCATCCAGAGTGCAGGGATCTCAGTTTTTTGGGTTCGTCAGTTTGCTGATAACTGGGGACCCGTATTTGTGATTCAGACGATACTGGCGTTGACTGCCGGTTCTATGTTTGTAATGTGGGTGGGCGAGCTAGTTACCGAGCGGGGGATCGGTAATGGGGCATCTCTGCTGATTTTCGTTAATATTGTCTCCACGTTGCCCAAATCCTTGGGAGATACTTTGGATCTGGCTCAGAGGGGCGATCGCGCGGGTGGAGTTGTCATTTTGCTACTAGTCTTTTTGATCATGATTGTGGGCATCGTTTTTGTCCAAGAAGGAACGCGTCGCATTCCCATCTTGTCGGCTCGTCGTCAAGTTGGCCGTCGTATGTACATGGAGCGGAGTAGCTATTTACCTCTGAGGCTCAATCAGGGGGGGGTTATGCCAATTATTTTTGCTTCTGCTGTGCTGGTGCTGCCCCTTAGCTTGGCTCAATTTACCCGAAATGAGGTCATTGCCCAGGTCGCCAACTACTTAAGACCCAACGGATCGACTCCCTGGCTCTACGTCACAGCTTATTTGCTGTTGATTCTCTTTTTTAGCTACTTCTATGCGTCCCTGGTGGTCAATCCAATCGATATGTCCCAGAACTTGAAAAAAATGGGGGCAAGCATTCCTGGAATTCGACCGGGCAAGGCAACCAGCGACTATATTGAGCGTGTCTTAAATCGCCTTACTTTTTTAGGTGCCATTTTCTTAGGAGCCGTGGCAATTGTGCCTACAGCCGTCGAAAGCGCCACCCGGGTAGCGACGTTTCAGGGTCTAGGCGCAACCTCGTTGCTCATTCTGGTCGGGGTAGCGATTGACACTGCTAAGCAGATACAGACCTATGTGATTTCGCAGCGATATGAAGGAATGGTGAAGCAATAGTGGCACGGTTGATCTTTTTAGGTGCGCCAGGTGCTGGGAAAGGAACCCAAGCAGCAATCTTATCGAAGCAGAAGGGAATGCCTCATATTTCTACCGGGGAGATTTTGCGAAATGCCGTGAGCCAGCAAACGAATTTGGGGGCAAAAGCTCAGGCGTATATGGATCGGGGAGAATTAGTTCCTGACTTGTTGCTCTATGACCTGGTGAGAGAGCGTTTACAGGAGCCGGATGCGATTAATCACGGGTGGATATTAGACGGTTTTCCACGAACAGTACCTCAGGCAGAGTTCTTAGATGCGCTGGTTGTTGAAATGAATCAGCCTTATCAAAGTGTGGTTAATATCGCGGTACCCGATGAAGTCCTTCTGCAGCGATTACTGCTGCGGGGTCGTAAAGATGATACCGAAGAGGTGATTCGCAACCGTCTGCGTGTTTATTATGAGCAGACGGCTCCCCTGGTTAATTATTACCAGCAGTTGAATCGTTTGGTGGAAGTAGATGGAAATCAAACGGAAGTTGAGGTCATGCAGCAGTTGCTGCGCCTAATTACGGATTAGGGAAAGGCGGCAATTGGTTCAAGACGAGGGCATTTACACAGTTTTGGATTAGAAATCCTACACTGAAAGGGGGGAATTGCGTATTCGGAAAACTAATTGGTTGCGGTTAAACGTTGCAGAGGAGGCATTTTGTCCAAGCAGGATTTGATTGAAATGGAGGGGACGGTCACGGAATCGCTACCTAACGCTATGTTCCGGGTCGATTTGGATAATGGCTTTAATGTGCTGGCCCATATTTCTGGGAAAATCCGGCGCAACTACATTAAGATTCTTCCGGGGGATCGTGTCAAAGTTGAGCTGACTCCCTATGACTTGACCAAGGGGCGGATTACCTATCGTCTAAAGAATAAAAAGTAACTCAGCAGGTTTCAATTCATCATTCTTTTGTTTGAGCTGAGTAGGAGAGCGACGATCGCCAGGTTGATATGGATGCTGAGTCACGCCAGAGGATGGTCTGCAGCTTACTCGGCTTGAGCGCTTGAGGGTTAACTTGACTTTATGCTATACGGTTGCTAAAATAATATGTTTGTGAAAAGGGCGATAAAGACATGAAGGTTCGAGCTTCAGTAAAGAAGATCTGTGAGAAGTGTCGGGTAATTCGACGCAAAGGCAGAGTTATGGTGATTTGTTCTAATCCAAAGCACAAGCAGCGCCAGGGGTAGGTTTGGCGGGCTTAGCTGAACATAAGCAAATTGAGAAAGTAATCCGGGGAGGATAGTGTGGCGAGAATTGCCGGGGTAGATTTGCCCAGGGATAAGCGAGTTGAAATTGGCCTAACTTATATCTATGGGATTGGCTTAACGCGATCGCAGCAGATCTTGGCGGCGGCAGGCGTGAACCCTGATATTCGTGTCAGAGATCTGACGGATGCCGATGTGGCTGCCCTGCGTCAGCAGGTAGAAGAAAACTACCAGGTGGAAGGGGATCTGCGCCGCTGGGAGTCGATGAACATTAAGCGGCTGATGGATATTGGGAGTTATCGGGGTCGTCGGCATCGCATGGGTCTGCCCGTGCGAGGGCAGCGCACCCGCACCAATGCCCGCACCCGTCGGGGTGGACGCCGCACTGTGGCCGGTAAGAAGAAAGTCGGTAAGAAGTAAGTGTCCCATTGTTCAGGCATTTCCCAGCCGAAAGGGTTGGAGCAATATTATCCCTACGGCGTTTCTCTATTTGACCGGAAGGGGTAACAAGTTGACCCTAAACCTGAAGCACTTTCCTCTGTAGAGGCCCATTTATTCGTAGTTAATCTGATAGGCAAATCAAATGGCACGGCAACCGTCAAAGAAAACTGGAGCACGTAAGCAAAAGAAAAATATTCCTAGTGGCGTGGCTCATATCCAATCTACGTTCAATAACACGATTGTCACCATCTCCGATACGGGTGGCGAGGTCGTGTCTTGGGCGTCAGCTGGTTCTAGTGGGTTCAAAGGAGCCAAGAAGGGAACTCCCTTTGCTGCTCAAACTGCGGCAGAGCGGGCGGCAAATGCCGCTATCTCTCAAGGAATGCGTCAGATTGAAGTGATGGTCAGCGGGCCAGGTGCTGGGCGTGAGACAGCAATTCGGGCGCTTCAAGGAGCTGGGCTTGAGATTACCTTGATTCGCGATGTGACGCCGATTCCCCATAACGGATGCCGACCACCCAAGCGGCGGCGGGTGTAGTTGGTTCTTGTTGGCAGACAAATTTAGCCGCAGGTTGAGTTCGTTGTAGTTGGTAGGCAAGCTCTTAGTACAAGAGGGGGACGGCATAGTGGCACAATTTCAGGTTGATTGCATAGAAACAAAGATTGAAAGAAACCAGAGCCAGGTTGGTCGGTTTGTGATTGAACCTCTGGAAAGGGGGCAAGGTACGACTGTGGGTAACGCCTTGCGTCGGGTAATGCTGTCTAACCTGGAAGGCTCTGCTGTCACGGCGGTTCGCATTGCTGGTGTGAACCATGAGTTTGCCACGATTCCCGGTGTGCGAGAGGATGTGCTGGACATTCTGCTGAACATGAAGAAGTTGGTGCTGAAGAGTTACTCGGCTCAGCCTCAAATCGGGCGACTCTTAGTTCAAGGGCCGGCAACAGTAACTGCCGAGCAGTTGGATTTGCCATCTGAGGTTGAAATGATCGATGGCTCTCAGTATATTGCTACTCTGTCAACGGGTGCCACCTTGGAAATGGAGTTTCGCATTGAGCGGGGTAAGGGTTATCGCGCTGTTGATAAGGGGCACGATGAAACAACTGCCTTGGACTTCCTTCAGATTGACTCGGTGTTTATGCCCGTTCGCAAGGTGAATTACACCGTTGAGGATACTCGCTTGGGTAGCAATTCTGAGTGCGATCGCCTCTTAATGGAAATCGAGACGGATGGCAGCCTCACCCCTCAGGAGGCCTTAAGCCAAGCAGCAGATATTTTGGTTGACCTGTTTAATCCTCTTCGCGAGGTGACGTTTGAGTTAACTCACGAAGATGAACAAGATCAAGTTGACCCGGCAAATCAAATTCCAATCGAGGAGTTGCAGTTGTCGGTTCGAGCCTACAACTGTCTGAAGCGCGCCCAAATCAACTCGGTGTCTGATCTGTTGGATTACACCCAGGAAGATCTGCTGGAGATTAAGAACTTTGGGCAAAAATCTGCTGAAGAAGTGGTAGAAGCCTTGCAGGATCGGCTGGGTATTACCTTGCCTCACTCTAAATCGGATCGATGAATCGACAAATCGTTATCTTTGCAAACCCTAAAGACTGAAGTGTAATTGCCATGCGCCACTCTTGCCGTGTGCCCAAACTTGGAAAACCCGCAGACCAGCGTCGTGCTCTGTTGCGATCGCTGACGACTGAACTCATCCGCCATGGTCGGATCACAACTACAAAAACTCGCGCCAAGGCGGTTCGTTCTGAAGCTGAGCATATGATTACCCTGGCGAAGAACGGTTCTCTGTCGGCCCGTCGTCAGGCCTTAAGCTACCTTTATGATGAGCAACTGGTGCATGCTCTGTTTGAAGGTGCGCAGGAGCGCTATGGCGATCGCAACGGTGGTTACACCCGGATTTTGCGCACGGTTCATCGTCGGGGTGACAACGCAGAGCTGGCCATTATTGAATTGACCTGATAGGTGCCCCAGCATGGAGATGGCCGTAACTAAGACCCAGCGAGTTGCCCTAGTGATTCAATACCTAGGCACTCATTTTTATGGCTGGCAACGCCAACTCCACCATCGAACCGTACAAGCGGAAATCGAGCAGGTCTTAGAGTCGGTGCTTCACCGGCCAGTCCGTATCCATGCGGCTGGTCGTACGGACACGGGTGTGCATGCGGCCGCTCAGGTGGCGCATTTTGATGCCCCTATCCATATTCCGGCCCATCGTTGGGCCGACATTCTCAATGGGCGCTTGGCGAATGATGTTCTGATTCGGGCTTCTGCTGCAGTTGCTGATACCTGGCATGCGCGCTTTTCAGCGATTTGGCGGCGCTATCGCTACACACTCTACACGGATCCTCTGCCTAATCTATTTGTTCGGCCCTTTAGCTGGCACTATTATTATGAGCCAGTCGATGAAAGTCTGATTCAAGCAGCCCTTGATCCTTTGGTTGGACGACACCATTTGGCGGCTTTTCATCGAGCTGGGTCGAAGCGCCCTCACTCCTGGGTGGATGTGCAGGTGGCAGAGTGTCATCGTCAAGGCCCTTTCTTTTGGATTGAGGTGCAAGCCAGTGGTTTTCTTTATGGCATGATGCGTCTTCTCGTAGGGATGTTGGTGCAGGTGGGGCGAGGTGTGCGATCGCCGCATAGCTTTACTGAGATCTGGCAATCCCAACTGCGCGAGCAGGTAAAGTATGCAGCACCTGCCCATGGTTTGTGTTTACTGCGTGTCGGTTATCCAGACTTTCCCTTTCCACCCGAAGTTTGGTACGACACTCAGCCATTGTTCCACTTTTTACCTTCCTAGCGGCTCTCTTTGAGCGATTCTAGATTTTCCTCCCGATAGTTAGCTAAACCTACGATTTATTAATGATTTCCGAGTGAACGATGAACAAGACCTACCTCCCACCCCAAGACCAAATCGAGCATAACTGGCATGTTGTTGATGCGACCGATCAACGTCTCGGTCGTCTTGCCAGTGAAATTGCCATGGTGCTGCGTGGCAAAAACAAACCCACCTTTTCACCCCATCTAGATACAGGTGACTTTGTGATTGTTGTCAATGCTGAAAAGGTGAATGTCACCGGTCGTAAGCGCACCCAAAAGCTGTACCGCCGCCACTCTGGTCGCCCTGGGGGAATGAAAACAGAAACCTTTGACAAGTTGCAGCAGCGGTTGCCTGAGCGAATCATCGAACATGCCGTTAAGGGAATGTTGCCCAAAAATAGCCTGGGGCGTCAGCTTTTTACCAAACTGAAGGTCTATGCAGGCCCCGACCATCCCCATCAGGCTCAGAAACCTCAACCGCTCCAGATTCAAACAGTTCCAGGAGGAAATGATTAATGCAAGCAACCGAGCAAGGACGAGTCACCTATCAGGGGACAGGTCGTCGTAAATCTGCTGTGGCACGGGTTCGTCTGGTTCCAGGGGATGGCAAACTTGTCATCAATGATAAGCCTGGCGATTTGTATCTGCAGTTTAATGCCAGCTATCTGGCCGCTGCAAAAGCTCCCCTGGAAACGTTGGGGCTGGAAGGCTCCTACGACATTCTGGTCAACGCCCATGGAGGTGGTTTGACTGGGCAGGCAGAAGCTGTGCGATTGGGGGTTGCGCGTGCCCTTTGTCAGCTCGATCCAGAAAATCGGAAGCCCCTCAAGGTCGAAGGGTACTTGACTCGTGACCCGCGGGCCAAGGAGCGACGTAAGTATGGTTTGAAAAAAGCACGGAAGGCCCCTCAATTCTCGAAACGTTAGTTATTTGATGCTGATTATCGATTTTTGGCAATAGGAGAACCCATCATGGCAAAACCAGGTATACATCCGACGTGGTATCCCGAAGCAAAGGTGTATTGCGACGGGGAAGTGGTGATGACAGTCGGCTCAACCAAGCCCGAGCTACATGTAGATGTTTGGTCTGGCAATCACCCATTCTATACAGGCACCCAGAAAATTATTGACACGGAAGGGCGAGTTGAACGCTTCTTGCGTAAGTACGGCATGGTAGAGGGTGGCGATAGCGGTAAGCAGGGCAACAAAAAAAAGTAGACGCAACTGTTAGGCCAAGTCCAGCTCAAAGCCTGTTGTTTCCCTGCGGGCAAAACTTAACGCTGGACTAAGAAAAGGTTTAGTTAAGTGCAGTTGCTTGTTCTTCTCGCATCCCTCTGGTGTTATGGCTGAAGCTTACCTGTTAGAAAAACTGAGGTCTGTTGAGCAGACCTTTAATGAATTAACTCGACAATTGGGTGATCCTGATGTGGCAGCTGACCCCTCTGAGTTGCAACGGGTGGCTAAGGCGCGTTCTTCCCTAGAGCAGGTAGTGAACGTTTACGATGAGTGGAAGGCCTCTCAAACAGAGCTGGCTGAAGCCAAGCAAATTCTCAAGGAATCGGTAGGAGATCCTGAGTTACAAGAGATTGCCAGCTTAGAAGTTGATGCCCTGGAGGATAAAATTGCCCATTTAGAGACGCAACTCAAGCTGTTGTTGCTGCCCAGTGATCCGAATGATGATAAAAACATTATGTTGGAAATCCGCGCTGGTACGGGTGGTGATGAAGCTAGTATCTGGGCAGGTGATCTGGTGCGCATGTATTCTCGCTATGCTGAAACGCAGGGCTGGCGGGTTAAGTTGGTGAGTGAGTCACTGGCGGATATGGGGGGCTTTAAAGAAGCAATCCTGGAGATTCAGGGCGATCGCGTCTACAGTAAGCTTAAATTTGAGGCGGGGGTACATCGGGTGCAGCGAGTGCCTGCGACGGAGTCTCAAGGGCGCGTTCACACCTCGACTGCCACTGTGGCTGTGATGCCTGAGATCGATGAAGTCACTGTTTATATTGATCCGAATGAAATTGAAATGACCACGATGCGCTCTGGCGGCGCTGGTGGTCAAAATGTCAACAAGGTAGAAACGGCAGTTGACCTTTTGCATAAGCCGACTGGCATTCGGGTCAAGTGCATGGAAGAGCGATCGCAGCTCAAGAACCGAGAGCGGGCAATGCAAATTCTGCGGGCAAAGCTTTATGAAATTAAATTGCAGGAACAACAGGAAGCAGTGACTTCAGCCCGCCGCATGCAGGTGGGAACGGGGTCTCGCTCTGAAAAAATTCGTACCTATAATTACAAAGATAACCGCGTTACTGACCATCGCCTCGGTCAGAACTTTAGCCTAGCCCCAGTTCTAGAAGGTGATTTGGAAGAAATTCTGCAAACTTGTATTGCCCAAGATCAGCAAGATCAGCTAGAAGCCTTGGCAGCAGAGTCCAACGGCCAAGCATCAGCGGTTTAAGCAGGAATTGATTCATTTTGGTTTGGGTGGTTGATTAGGGGAGCATGTCACCTTTGCGCCCTCACCCTAAATCCCTCTCCCAACCTTGGGAGAGGGACTTGAAGCTTCGACTCCCCTTCTCCCAAACTTGGGAGAAGGGGTTGGGGGATGAGGGCAAATGCATAGA